>Ga0308163_10000091_pt1 | contig 273554 bp, 250 predicted proteins | sample PhyTR1_FD_201037 | JGI IMG/M metagenome (GOLD analysis project Ga0308163, IMG submission 201037) | Phyllosphere microbial communities from UC Gill Tract Community Farm, Albany, California, United States - DLSLT.R1 | ecosystem: Host-associated > Plants > Phyllosphere > Unclassified | place...
GCGTCAATCCGGACGTGCTGACGCTGGACGTCGAGATGCCCAAGATGGACGGCCTCGACTTCCTGGAAAAACTGATGCGCCTGCGCCCGATGCCGGTGCTGATGGTGTCCTCGCTGACCGAGCGCGGCTCGGAGATCACCATGCGCGCGCTGGAACTGGGCGCGGTCGACTTCGTGACCAAGCCGAAGATCTCGATCCAGGCCGGCATGCGCGAGTACACCGAACTCATCACGGACAAGATCCGCGCCGCCGCGCGCGCGCGCATCAAGCCGCGCACCGTGCCGGCACCCGGCGCGGCCGCGGGCACGACATCGCTTCCCATGCTGCGCAGCCCGCTGACCTCGTCGGAAAAACTGATCATCATCGGCGCCTCCACCGGCGGCACCGAGGCGATCCGCGAATTCCTGATGCAAATGCCGTCCGACTGCCCCGGCATCCTGATCGCCCAGCACATGCCGGAAGGCTTTACCTCGTCGTTCGCGCGCCGCCTCGATTCGCTGTGCAAGATCAGCGTGATCGAGTCGCAGGGCAACGAGCGGGTGCTGCCCGGCCATGCCTACATCGCGCCCGGCCATTCGCACCTGCTGCTGGCGCGTTCCGGCGCCAACTACATGACCAGGATCGAACAGACCGACCCGGTCAACCGCCACCGTCCCTCGGTCGACGTGCTGTTCCGTTCGGCGGCCCAGGCGGCCGGCAAGAACGCGGTCGGCGTGATTCTCACCGGCATGGGCAAGGACGGCGCACAAGGCATGCTGGACATGAAGGCCGCGGGGGCGTACAACTTCGCACAGGACGAAGCATCGTGCGTGGTGTTCGGCATGCCGCGCGAGGCGATCGCCATCGGCGCCGCGCATGAAGTGGCGCCCTTGACCGCCTTGCCCGGCCTGGTCCTTGGGCATTTGGCAACACATGGTGGCCGCGCGTTGCGCGTTTGATCCGAACACGTTGCTTTGACCCCGGTTTTATCGCCGTAGAGCAACAAAAATGCTATGCTAGGCGCTGCTATGGCTTGTGTTATTGCAGCGCCGAATCCAACCAACACAGATACAGAAAGACAACGGAGTAATTCATGGCTGATCCAAAGATGCGTTTTTTAGTTGTTGACGATTTCTCGACGATGCGCCGCATCGTGAAAAATCTGTTAAAGGAACTGGGTTACGCCAACGTCGACGAAGCCGAAGACGGTGTCCAGGCACTGGCCAAGCTGCGCAGCGAAACGTTCGACTTCGTGGTCTCGGACTGGAACATGCCGAACATGGACGGCCTGACCATGCTGCAGAACATCCGTGCCGATCCGTCGCTGGCCAAGCTGCCGGTGCTGATGGTGACCGCCGAGGCGAAGAAGGAAAACATCATCGCGGCCGCGCAGGCGGGCGCCAATGGCTACGTCGTCAAGCCGTTCACCGCGGCCACCCTCGACGAGAAGCTGAACAAGATCTTCGAAAAGATGGAAAAGGCAGCCTAAATGGCCGAGTACACCGCGGACGTGGCCTCGCATGACGAGGTGCTGAGCCGGATCGGGCACATGACGCGCTCGCTGCACGAGAGCCTGCGCGGCCTGGGCCTGGACAAGCTGATCGAGAAAGCCGCGAGCGACATCCCGGATGCGCGCGACCGTCTCGACTACGTGGCGCGCCTGTCGGAACAGGCCGCCAAGCGCGTGCTGGATGCGACCGACGCCGCCAATCCGCTGCAGGACGGCATCGACACGGCCGGCGCGGAACTGTCCGGCGCCTGGCGCGCACTGCTGGCCAATGCACCCGCCGATGCCGAATGGCGTGCGCTGGCCGAACGCACGGTTGCCAGCCTGGAGGCGTCGCGTGAAGCCGCCGGCGCCACCAAGGGTCACCTGATGGACATCATGATGGCCCAGGATTTCCAGGACCTGACCGGGCAGGTGATCAAGCGCATCACCGGCATTGCCCAGAACCTGGAAAAGCAGCTGGTGCAGGTGCTGGTCGATTTCGCACCGGCCGAAGTACGGCGCGAGTTCGACAACGGCCTGATGAACGGCCCGCAGATCAAGCCGGAAGGCAACAGCGAAGTCGTGGCCGACCAGGGGCAGGTCGACGATCTGCTCGACAGCCTGGGCTTCTGAGTCCGCGTTTTCCCATGCCGCCGCCGCGGCGGCATGCAAGTACCAAACCCAAGATTCACCTTCAGCGGCGCCCAGAAAATGCACCGAACCAACTACATCGTCCGGGAACCCTTGCTCGACCCGAAGCAGCGTGTGATTGGCTATGAACTCTGCTGGCAGCAGAACGGCAACGCGATCACCGATGCCGACCTCGAAAACCTGGTCGGCTTCGTCGCCGAGCAACTGGTCGATGCAGATCAGAACTGGCTGCTGCGCGACAAGTTGCTGTTCCTCGACGCCGTCCCGGCCATGCTCTCGCTGGACGCCCTGCACGCGCTGCCGCCCGAGCGCACCGTGCTGTCGGTGCGCGTGCGCGACCTGGCCAACCCGGACACCCGCGCCGCCGTGCAGGGCCTGCGCGCCGGCGGGGTCGGCATCTCGATCCGCGGCGCGAATCTCGACCTGCTCGGACGCAACCTGTCACCGCTGGCCTCGTATGCGGAAGTCCGGTTCGCCGGCGCCGACGTCGCCACCCAGGCCCGCACCTACGCCGCCGCCAAGCAATCGTCGCTGCGCCTGGTCGGCCGCCCGGTCTCGACCTGGCAGGACTTCGACGCCTGCGCCGCGCTCGGCATCGATTCGATCGTCGGCAAGCTGCACCTGACGCCGCGTCCGGGCATCCCGGTGAAGGGCATGAACCCGGCCCAGGCCATCATCCTGCAACTGATGCAGATGGTGCAGAACAACGAGGACGTGCCGCGCATCGAGGCAGTCTTGAAGCGCGATCCGGCGCTGACCTACAAGCTGCTGCGCTTCATCAACACCGCCGGCTTCGGCGCCGGCCGCGACATCCAGTCGCTGCGCCAGGCGATCGCCATGCTCGGCTATGCGCCGCTGTACCGCTGGCTGGTGCTGCTGCTGGCGACGGCCAGCACCAGCGGCTATTCCCCGGTGCTGATGGAAACCGCCGTGGTGCGCGCGCGCCTGTGCGAACTGCTGGGCCAGAAGCACCTGCCGCGCACCGATGCCGAGTACCTGTTCGTGGCGGGAATGTTTTCGCTGCTGGACCGCCTGCTGGGCCTGCCGATGAGGGAAGTGCTGGACACCATCCAGCTGCCGGAGCAGGTGGAAAAGGCGCTGGTGACGCGCGACGGGACCTACGGGCCCTACCTGGCGCTGGCCGAGGCGTGCGAGCTGAATTCGAACCTGGTGGGCTCGCTGGCAGGATCACTGGATATTTCCCCGGCCGAGGTGAACAAGGCGCATCTGTCGGCGCTGGCCTGGGCGCAGAGTGTGGCGGCTTGAGGCGATACTGGCGGCGAAAGCAAGAGCCGTCGTCCCCGCGAAAGCGGGGATCCACGCTGAGTTTCCGATCAAGCCAGCGGCTGTTCCGACCCCTGGGTTCCTGTGCCATGGATTCCCGCTTTTGCGGGAATGACGGGGGAGGGCAACGAGGCAGTGGTACCAAAAGCAAACGGCCCGCCAGGGCCGTTTTTTCATGCCGACGCAGCGCGCATCAACGCCGCCGCTGCACCGTCGTCACCGCCCGGTCCAGGCTCTGCCGCATCTGCATCGTGATATTCGAAATCCGGCATCCGACCTGCACCTGCTGCCCCAGCAGGAAGGTGCGGAACGGCCGCAGCAAACGCACCTCGAGGTCGGCCGTCAGCGCCAGCGAATGCCCGAGTTCCAGCGTCACGCCTTCCAGCTTCTTGCCGACGTACAGTTCGAACGCCTGTTCGGGCGTGGCCCGCAGGCCCACGCCGCCGCGCGAGAAATCGTAGAGCGGCATCTCGAACACCTTGCCCATCATCGTGAAGCGCGCGTTGTAGTTGACGCCCACCGGGGTGTCCAGGCGCGGCTCGGCGCGGCGGTTCAGCACCAGGCAGGCATCCGGTACCGGCAGCGTCACCAGGTGGCCGTCCCCGGGAACGATGGTCCAGTTGGCGTCGAGCTCGAACTGGATCTTGGCGTTGCCGCCCAGCGAGGCGACGAAGCAGGTGCGGCCCTCGTCCAGCACGCTGTCTTCGGCCAGGTCGAGGGTGAAGGTGCGGCCTTCCGGGTCGACGCTGTGGATGCGCGCCATCACCAGGTCGCAGCCCGGAGGATACACCGTCACGGCTTCGCCGGTCTGCGCCAGCATCGACAGCGCGTCGCCGATGTCGAACGGGTCGCGCATCTCGTGCGCGACCGTGTTCAGCGTGATCCGGTCGACGGCGTCGGCGAGCCTGGGCGGCCCCTTGCGCATATGTGCGAAAGCAAGGTCAGTCAAAACATGACTCCTTTTTACGGGGTTTGGGTAAAAAGCGAAACCCCGAGTCTAGCAAGAACTGTTTGCAATTTCTACAGGTAATTTTCCTGTGAGAAATTGTTAGATTTCCAGATTATCGATCAAGCGGGTGTTGCCCAGTTTGGCCGCGGCCAAGACCACGAGCTCGGCGCCCGCCGCATGCTCTGCCGCGCTCGGCGCCTGCAGGTTCATGCGCTTGCGGATCGACACGTAGTCCGGTTTCCAGCCGCGCGCCGCGAGGCGTTCCATGGCGTCGCGCTCGAGGGCTTCCAGGTCCGGGTGGCCGGCGCGGGTCTGCTCGGCCACGTAGTTCAGCGTCTGGTACAGGAACGGCGCTTCGGCGCGCTCTTCGCCCGACAGGTAGCCGTTGCGCGAGGACAGTGCCAGGCCGTCCTCGGCGCGGAAGGTCTCGGCGCCGATGATCTCGGTCGGCAGCGCGAACTGGCGCGCCATGTTACGGATGATCATCAGCTGCTGGTAATCCTTCTTGCCGAACACGGCGACGCGCGGCTGCACGCAGGAGAACAGCTTGGTAACCACGGTGCACACGCCGTTGAAGAACCCGGGGCGGAATTCGCCTTCCAGGATGTTGCCGAGATCGTCCGGCGGCTGCACGCGGTATTCCTGCGGCTCCGGATACAGGTCTTTCTCGGTCGGCGCGAACAGCACGTACACGCCTTCCTTTTCCAGCTTCTCGACGTCGGCCTGGAAGGTGCGCGGGTACTTGTCGAAGTCCTCGTTCGGGCCGAACTGCAGGCGGTTGACGAAGATCGACGCCACCACCGGATCGCCGTGCTTGCGCGCCAGGCGCATCAGCGACAGGTGGCCTTCGTGCAGGTTGCCCATGGTGGGGACGAAGGCCGTGCGCAGCTGGCCGCGCAACTGGTCGCGCAGGTCGTCGATGGAGGAAATGATTTTCATGGTTGACTCGTTATGGGTAATGCGTGCTCAGGCCGGCGAATAGGCCAGCCGCACATAGATCGGCGCGAACGGTTCGGCCTGGGTAATCTCGATCAGGGTTTCCTTGGCCAGTTCCAGCATCGCCACGAAGTGGACCACCACCACCGGTACGCTGCCGCGGCCGTCGAACAGTTCGGCGAACTCGATGAAGCGGCGCGACTGCAGTGTACGCAGGATTGCCGACATGTGCTCGCGCACCGACAGTTCCTCGCGCCCGATGCGGTGGTGCTGGGTCAGCTTGGCGCGGCGCAGCACGTCCATCCAGGCACGCTGCAGGTCGTGCGCATCGACGTGCGGCCAGATTGGCGCCAGACCCTGCTCGATCGGCAGTTCCGGCCGCAGGAAGTCGCGGTCGACCTGGGGCAGGGCGCCCAGCGCCCCGGCCGCCAGCTTGATCTGCTCGTATTCCAGCAGCCGGCGCACCAGCTCGGCACGCGGGTCGCCGACTTCCTCGATCAGGTCGTCCTGGCGCTTCGGCAGCAGCATGCGCGACTTGATTTCGATGAGCATCGCGGCCATCAACAGGTACTCGGCCGCCAGTTCCAGGTTGCTCTTGCGGATCTGCTCGACGTATTCCAGGTATTGCAGGGTCACCTGCGCCATCGGGATGTCGAGGATGTTGAAGTTCTGCTTGCGGATCAGGTAGAGCAGCAGGTCGAGCGGGCCTTCGAAGGCGTCCAGGAAGACTTCGAGCGCGTCGGGCGGGATGTACAGGTCGTTGGGCAGGCGCAGCAGCGGCTCGCCGTACAGGCGTGCAATGGCCGCCTCGGCGGCATCGGCCGCGGCGTTGAGGGCGCTGTCCTCTGCGGATTGATCCGACTGCGCCGCGGCGCCGTCATCCGGCAAGGCCGGACCGGCGACCCCGTCGGGTGTCGCCTGTTCTGGCACCATCGTCGTCAGCCTCTGGCCTCGGATTCCCTGAAACTCAGACCTTGGTCTGGTACGGGTAAGCCTGCTGGCGCAGGCGCGATTCGGCGATGCGGCGCTGTTCTTCCAGCGACAGCGGCGACGTGTCCCACAGCAGCGCGCGGCCGGCGCGCTGACGCTCTTCCATGCCAGGCGTCTTCTCTTTCAATTCCTTGATGAATTTGGTGTGGTCGGATTCGTACATCGCGTGTTTATTGAACAGGCCCATGGTTCTCGTATTTAAGATGGTACAAAACAAACAATGCCCGGGGCAGGGCCCCGGGCCAACATGCAATGATACTGCCGCGGCAGCTTATTTGTGCAGCTCGTTGAGCTGGCGGGCGATGATGTCGTGGTTGAGCCACAGCACCGGCGCGATCTTCTCGGCCGCGCCATGGAACATCAGCGGACCGGTCGCTTCCAGCACCAGCGACGACAGGTGGTCGGTGATCAGCGCCTTCTTGTCGGCATGCAGCGAGGTGATCTCGTCCGAGGTGCCGATCATCAGGTCGGCCAGTTCCGGGGTGTTGTCCATCGGCCAGGCTTCGTAGTTGCGGAAGCCGGCGCTGGTCTCGGTCTGCAGATAGCTTTCCAGCTTGTCCAGGATCGACTGCAGCGACACGCCGTCGCCCAGCAGGGCCTGGCAGGTGTCCCACTGCTGCTGCGCCCAGGCGCCGCCGCCTTCCTTTTTGAGTGCGGTGAGCAGCGGGAACAGCGACAATTCCACGCCGACGAAGATGTCGGACGAATTGGTGCGGATTTCCGGGCAGTTGAACACGGTCGCGTAGACGCCCTGGTTCCAGGCCGCCTCGGCGATCGATTCCAGGCGCATCTTGGCGTAGCCCTGGGTGTAGTTGGTGTAGGTCTGCCACTTGTACTCGCCGCCGATCAGCACTTCGGTACCGTGGTAGCCGTAGGCCGTGTAGCGCACCTGGCCGCCCTGGGCGGTGACGCGCTCGCGGATCGCGCTCGATGCGTCGATCAGGTACTTCAGCGTGTTGGCGGTGACTTCGTCGAAGTTCATCAGGATCAGCTTGCCCAGGTCGCTTTCCAGCAGCGCGCGAGAGGACATGAAGCGGTCGCCGCGGCCCTTGTAGATGCGGTTGGCGATGGCCAGGAAAGCCTTGATCTTGGGGATGCCGCCGGCCATGGTGTGCGCGAAGAACACGTTGGCGCCGTCCGGGATCAGCTTGTCGATCTCGCCCATGGCCTGCTTGGCCGACTCGGTGAAGCGGCGCACGCCGGCTTCGCGGCAGCGCTCGATCTTATCCCAGTCCAGCTTGTCTTCCTGCCAGCCCTTGAGGGTGACGCCGGACAGCATCTCGGTCGGATTCTGCTCGCCTTCCGGCGCATCCATGTCGAAGCCGGCCATCAGCGGCACGTTGACGATACGGCCGCCCAGCTTGGCTTCGGCTTCCGCATGCTCTTCTCCGGTCAGGGCGCGCAGCGAACCGTCGTCGTTGCGGCGGCCGACGGTGATGCCGAGGATGGTCATGCCGGCGGCGCGCGCCTCGTCGACCAGGCCGTTTGCGTAGCCACGGCCGAACAGTTCGCCGAACAGGACGAACACGTCACCTCGGCGGAACAGGTTCGCGTGGGGGATGTGTCTCAGGGCTTTGTATTCGGTCATATTGTTCGCTACCTCTATAAAAAGGACTGGGGCTCGGGCTGGGCCGGCCGCCTATTGGTTATTGGTGTTGCTGATAAAGCAGCGCATTATAACGCCACTGCTTCGCAAAAAATGGTACTGGTCTGGCAACTTGCCGATCGTGCCAGCGCTTCTCAACGTCGTTCCTGGCATTGCCAGAAACGACTCCCCGCGCAGGCGGGGATCCATGCCGAGCTGAACGAAGATACGCAGTATGCACCCCCGCCTGCGCAGGGGCGACGTTTTCAGGTAGTGACCAGGCTCAGCGAATCCGCATGCCCGGCTGCGCACCCGACACCGGCTCCAGCAGGTACAGGCCCGGATTGGTCTTTTCATCCTTGGCCGACGCACACAGCACCATGCCTTCCGACACGCCGAACTTCATCTTGCGCGGTGCCAGGTTGGCCACCATCACGGTCAGCTTGCCGATCAGCTGTTCAGGCTGGTAGGCCGATTTGATACCCGAGAACACATTACGATAGCGGCCTTCGCCCACGTCCAGCGTGAGGCGCAGCAGCTTGCTCGAACCTTCGACGTGCTCACAATTGACGATTTTCGCCACGCGCAGGTCGATCTTGGTGAAGTCGTCGATCGAGATTTCCGGGGCCAGCTCTTCGATATCCCCGGCTTCCGGCGCATCACCGGCTGCGGCCGGCGCAGCGGCTTCGGCGGCGGCAGGCGCAGCGGCGGCAGGCGCCGCTGCCGGCGCGGCAACGGCCGGCTTGTCGAACAGGTCCTCGACCATCTTGGCATCCACGCGCTGCATCAGGTGGCTGTAGGCGCCGATGGTGCGGCCCAGCATCGATTCGTAGACGGCGGCGCCGGTCGTATCAAGCCAGGTGAAGTCCGCATCGCCCAGGAATTCCTTTACGCGCGAGGCCACGTGCGGCAGCACCGGCGACAGCAGGATGGTCAGCTGGCGGAACAGGATCAGGGCCGCGGTGCAGACGTCGTGCAGTTCGGCGACCTTGGCTTCGTCCTTGGCCAGGATCCACGGCTTGTTCTCGTCGACGTAGCGGTTGGCGACGTCGGCGATCTCCATGATCTCGCGCAGCGCCTTGCCGAACTCGCGTGCTTCGAAGTTGGCCGCGATCGACGCCTGGCGCTCACCGGGGTTGCCATTAACTTCGCCGTTCAGGGCGCGGGCGATCCATTCCTTGGCATTGTCGGACAGCGACGATGCCAGCTTGCCATCAAATTTCTTGGCGATGAAGCCGGCGCAGCGCGACGCGATGTTCACGTACTTGCCGATCAGGTCGCTGTTGACGCGCGCGACGAAGTCGTCGCCGGTGAAGTCCAGGTCCTCGACCTTGCTGTTCAGCTTGAACGCCAGGTAGTAGCGCAGCCACTCCGGGTTCATCTTGAGGTCCAGGTAGCGCAGCGGCGAGATGCCGGTGCCGCGCGACTTCGACATCTTTTCGTTGTTCACGGTCAGGTGGCCGTGGACATTGACCTTCAGCTTGTCGATGATCGGGTGGCCCGAGAAGTTCAGCATCGCCGGCCAGAACAGCAGGTGGAAGGAAACGATGTCCTTGCCGATGAAGTGGACTTGCTCGGCAGCCGGATCGTTCAGGAAGGCTTCGTAGTCGATGCCTTTCTTCTCGAAATAGTTCTTCAGTGAGGCCAGGTAGCCGACCGGCGCGTCCAGCCACACGTAGAAGAACTTGCCCGGCGCATCCGGGATCGGGATGCCGAAGTAGGGCGCGTCGCGCGAAATGTCCCAGTCGGCCAGCTTTTCGCCATTCTCGCCCAGCCATTCGGACACTTTATTCACCATCTCCGGCTGCAGGCGGCCCGGGGTGTTCAGCCAGTCCTTCAGGAACTGGAAGCAGCGCGGGTCGGACAGCTTGAAGAAGTACTGTTCCGAGGGCTTCAGGATCGGGGTCGAGCCGGTGAACACCGAGTACGGGTTGATCAGTTCGGTCGGCTGGTAGGCCGCGCCGCAGACTTCGCAGTTGTCGCCGTACTGGTCCTTGGCGTGGCACACCGGGCATTCGCCCTTGATGTTGCGGTCGGCCAGGAACATGCCTTTGGCCGTGTCGTAGAAACGGTCAACGGTCTTGGTGGTGATCAGGCCGGCATCGCGCAGGAGGCGATAGATGCCCTGCGACAGGTCGACGTTCTCCGGCGAATCGGTCGAGTACCAGTTGTCGAAGGCGATGTGGAAGCCGTCCAGGTACTGGGCACGGCCGGCGGCGATCTTGGCCACGAACGCCTGCGGCGTCACGCCTTCCTTCTCGGCGGCGATCATGATCGGGGTGCCGTGGGTGTCGTCGGCGCCGACGAAGTGCACCACGCGCGGCTGCCCGCTGTCCTTCTGCATTCGCTGGAAGCGGACCCAGATGTCGGCCTGGATGTACTCCATCATGTGGCCGATGTGGAAGGCAGCATTGGCATAGGGCAGGGCAGTGGTGACGAACAGCTTGCGTGTCATGGTCGGAAGGGGTGGTGGAAATATGAAAACAGGCATTTTACCAGCGGATGACCCCAAGCGCGCAGGGGGTAATCGGGCGATTTGCCGCCTCGACCGGAGTCAATACATGGTTTTGCGCTAAACTCTCGCGCATCACATCCGGAGAACCCCATGAGCATCACTGCAGAAGACGTCAAGTCGGCCCTGTCCGCGGTCGTCGATCCCAATACCAAGAAAGATTTCGTTTCCTCCAAGGCAATCAAGAACATCCAGGTCGACGGCGCCAACGTCGCCCTCGACGTCGAGCTCGGCTACCCGGCCAAGAGCCAGATCGCCGGCATCCGCACGCTGGTCATCGACGCCCTGCGCAAGCTGCCCGGCGTGGAAAACGTCAGCGTCAACGTCACCCAGAAGATCATCTCGCACACCGTGCAGGCCGGCCTGAAGGTGATGCCGAACGTGAAGAACATCATTGCCGTCGCTTCCGGCAAGGGCGGCGTCGGCAAGTCGACCACCGCCGTCAACCTGGCGCTGGCCCTGGCCGCCGAAGGCGCCACCGTCGGCCTGCTGGACGCCGACATCTACGGCCCGTCGCAGCCGATGATGCTGGGCGTGAGCGGCCGCCCGATCAGCCTGGACAACAAGAGCATGGAGCCGCTGGAAAACCACGGCGTGCAGGTATCCTCGATCGGCTTCCTGATCGACCCGGACGAGCCGATGGTGTGGCGCGGCCCGATGGTGGTGCAGGCCCTGCACCAGCTGCTGGAGCAGACCAACTGGAAGAACCTGGACTACCTGGTGGTCGACATGCCGCCCGGCACCGGCGACATCCAGTTGACCTTGGCCCAGAAAGTGCCGGTGACCGGCGCCGTGATCGTCACCACCCCGCAGGACATCGCCCTGCTGGACGCGCGCAAGGGCCTCAAGATGTTCGAGAAGGTCAACATCCCGATCCTGGGCGTGGTGGAAAACATGAGCACCCACATCTGCTCGAACTGCGGCCACACCGAAGACATCTTCGGCTCGGGCGGCGGCCAGAAGATGTGCGAAGACTTCCATGTCGAATTCCTGGGCAAGCTGCCGCTGCAGCTGGCGATCCGCGAACAGACCGATTCCGGCACCCCGACCGTGGTGGCCGAGCCGGACGGCGCGGTGGCCGGGATCTACAAGGACATCGCGCGCAAGGTGGCGATCAAGATCGCCGAAAAGGCGAAGGACATGAGTTCCAAGTTCCCGACGATCGTCGTCAAGAACGACTGATTTTTCATTCTCTGCGTTAGTATGAGTACGTCGTCCCCGCGCAGGCGGGGACCCAAGTTCTGCCTGCATCTCGATTGCGCGTGCAACTTGGGTCCCCGCCTCCGCGGGGACGACGTTTATGGGCCAACACTTTTATCGAGCTTCGCCATTTTTTAACGTGCGCATCGACACCCTCCGCACCCGCCTGCGCGCCCTCGGCGCACTGCCCCTGCACGAAGACCGCATCCTGCGCGACTGGGTCCGCAACAGCGGCCACCACCACGGCCGGCGCCGTCCCGACGACTTCCTCCCGAAACCGGTGCGCGAGGCGCTGCCGCAGATCGACGCCGAACTCGACGGCCTGGCGCGCATCCTCAGCACCCATCCGGGCGAGGATGGCTCGGCGCGCCTGCTGGTCGGCCTGAGCGATGGGCAGACGGTGGAATCGGTGCTGCTGCCGCGCGACGGCGTGTGCGTGTCGAGCCAGGTCGGCTGCGCGGTCGGCTGCCGGTTCTGCATGACCGGCGTGGGCGGCCTGGTGCGCCAGGTGAGCAGCGGCGAGATCGTCGCCCAGGTGGTGCTGGCGCGCCGCCAGCGCCCGGTCAAGAAAGTGGTGTTCATGGGCATGGGCGAGCCGGCCCACAACCTGGACAACGTGCTGGAGGCGATCGAACTGCTCGGCGTCGAGGGCAATATCGCGCACAAGAACCTGGTGTTCTCCACCGTCGGCGATCCGCGCGTGTTCGAGCGCCTGCCCGCCGGGCGGGTCAAGCCGGCGCTGGCGCTGTCGCTGCACACGACCAAGCCGGCGCTGCGCGAGCGCCTGCTGCCGCGCGCACCGCGCCTGGCGCCCGCCGCGCTGGTGGAGGAGGGCGAGCGCTATGCGCGCCTGACCGGCTATCCGATCCAGTACCAGTGGACCCTGCTGGACGGCGTCAACGACGGGCAGGACGAGCAGGAGGGCATCGTCGAGCTCCTGCGCGGCAAGTACGCGGTGCTCAACATGATCCCGTACAACGCCAACCCCGGCCTGCCGTTCCGGCGTCCGGACTGGGACAAGGCCAAGGCGATCGCGGCCTGGCTGTCCGGGCGCGGCGTGCTGACCAAGCTGCGCGATTCGGCCGGGCAGGACGTCGAAGGCGGCTGCGGGCAGCTGCGGGCGCGCGCGGCGCAGGTGGTGTCGATCCAGCCGCGGCCGGTTACCTGACACCGTAGGGTGGGCACCCCGTGCCCACGCGGATGCCGGCATGACGCGCACGTCCGCGTGGGCTCGGAGAGCCCACCCTACGCCAATTCGTGGGTCTCGATGGTCTGCAGCGAGCCGCTGCTCATGTACCAGTCGTTCTGCACCAGCGCCACGCGCTCGACCCGCATCGTCCCGAGCGCTGCGTCGCGCAGCGCCTCCAGCGCATCGGCAAAGCGCGCCGGCTGCGCCAGCGGCCGCACGAAGCGCATCAGCGTCGCATGCGCGGTCACCAGGCGGTAGCGGCCGTCGAGCGAGGCGTCCAGGGCGCGTGCGCGCAAGGCGCCGCGCAGCCGTTCGCGCAAGGTTTCCAGCGTCGCGTCGCACGGATAGCCCTGGGCCAGCACCGCGCCGCGCGAGGCCGCAAGGCCGCGGAACGCGATGTCGAAGGCAGGCAGGCCGGCAACCGCGCCGCGCACCGCATCGCGGTAGGCAGCTACGCGCCGCAATTCTTCATGAAAGTCTTCGCTCACCGTGAACAGCGACAGCATGGTCACATGCATGTCCGGCAGCGGATGGCGGTACTGGCCCGGTGCCAGGGCATCGAGGCCGTCGAGCAGCCGGGAGAACCGGGCCGCCAGCGCCGCATCGGGACGCGCGATCACGGTCAGGCCGCGGCGCGGGTCGGGGCCTTGCAGCAGGCGCCGGTCGAGTTCGAGGTCGTTGGCGCGCAGGGCGGGCAGGGCGCCGTCGCGGATGGCGTCGTAGCGTGCCTGCAGCGGATGCGGGACGTGATCGTTCATCGCCCCATTGTCGCGCAAAACAGGACGCTCAGGCCACCTGCCCGATGTGCGGGGTCCACTGGTGCGCATGCACGCGGTTGCGGCCGGCGCGCTTGGCCTCGTACATCAATTCGTCGGCGGCGGCGATCAGCGCTTGCGGCGTCACCGCGCGGGTCGTACCGAAGTCGACGCTGACCACGCCGAAGCTGGCCGTGGTGGCCAGGGCGGCCGCGCCGACCGGGAAGCGCTGGGCGGCGAAGGTGGCGCGCACCCGCTCGGCCAGTCCGGCCGCGGCGTCGAGCGGGGTTTCGGGCAGGATGATCAGGAATTCCTCGCCGCCGTAGCGCACCACGGTGTCGATCGACTCGCGCGTCATCGGCTGCAGCAGCGCCGCGAAGCCGCGCAGCAGTTCGTCGCCGGCCTGGTGGCCGTGGGTGTCGTTGATCGCCTTGAAGCCATCCAGGTCGCACATGATCAGCGACAGGTTCAGGCGATGGCGGCGGGCGCGCGCGATTTCGTCGTCGAGCAGGGCGGCGTTCAGGTGGCGCCGGTTGTAGCACCCGGTGAGCGGATCGCGCACCGACAGGTTCTTCAGCACCTGCTGCGACCAGTACTGCTCGCGCCACAGGTGGGCTTGGCGGTTGGCCGCGACCGCGCCGAAGCCGTTGGCGAACAGGATCAGCATCGTCATCGTGATCAGGTGGCGCGTGCTTTCCGTGTGCAGGTGCCAGGCCAGCAGCACGAACGCGACGCTGGCGCCGAGCGCGATCGCAAAGGCGTTGCGCAGGCGGTTCGGGATGAAGATCAGGATCACGGCGGCCATCAGCCCGACCGACATCCCGTGCAGCAGGGTATCCTGGGGACGGTAATAGATGACCACCATGTAGCTGGCCATCCCCAGCAGCGTGAACACGCTGGATACCGCGTGCGCGGCGCGGGCCCGGCTTGCGGCGCGCCGGATATGGCGCAGGCCGGCAAATGCCAGAAGCGGCATGCTCAGGCGCGCCGTCATGGGCACGATGGCGCCCGGCAGCCCGAGCGCCATCAGGTCGGCCACGCTGAACAGGACATAGAACAGGGAACACAGCACCATCGCGCGGCGCAGATCGCGCACGATCGCCTCCGCCTGCTGGTGCAGGAAGCCGGTCTCCGTGGCGGCGCAGGTGAACTCGCCAAGCAGGGGCGCGATGGCAGCGTTGCTCGAATCGTTCTGCATGATGGAGAGCATGGAATGCGGAGTGCGGGGAGGAGGCAGGACTGTAGCGAAAGTTTATCTTTCTGTAAAGTAAGTAATCAATTCGGCATGCCATACCGTTGCATGGCCGCCGGGATTGCGCCAGCCGCGAGGCAAGGCTGTAAAATAGCTCCTTTATCATTCACAAGACGCCGCCACGCAGGCCAGCCCGTGCCTGAGCGCCGTCACCGACCCGTTTCGACCATGACCGTCCGTACCCGTTTTGCTCCCAGCCCGACCGGCTATCTCCACCTCGGCGGCGCGCGCACCGCGCTGTATTCGTGGGCCTATGCCCGCCACTTCGGCGGCACCTTCATCCTGCGCATCGAAGACACCGACCTGGAGCGCTCGACCCCGGAAGCGGTGCAGGCCATCCTGGACGGCATGCAGTGGCTCGGCCTCTCCCACGACGAGGGCCCGTTCTACCAGATGCAGCGCATGGACCGTTACCGCGAAGTGGTCAAGGGCATGCTGGAAGCCGGCACCGCCTACCTGTGCTACTGCTCGCCGGAAGAAGTCGAGGCGATGCGCGAACGCATGCGCGCTCTAGGGGAAAAGCCGCGCTACGACGGCACCTGGCGCCCGGAACCGGGCAAGGTGCTGCCGCCGGTCCCGGAAGGCGTGAAGCCGGTGGTGCGCTTCAAGAACCCGCTCGACGGCGAAGTGACCTGGAACGACGTGGTCAAGGGCCCGATCACGATCGCCAACAAGGAACTCGACGACCTGATCATCGCGCGTCCGGACGGCACCCCGACCTATAACTTCTGCGTGTCGGTCGACGACTGGGACATGAAGATCACCCACGTGCTGCGCGGCGACGACCACGTGAACAACACGCCGCGCCAGATCAACATCCTGCGCGCGCTCGGCGCCGAGCTGCCGCAGTACGGTCACCTGCCGATGATCCTGGGCCCGGACGGCCAGAAACTGTCGAAGCGCCACGGCGCGGTCAGCGTGATGCAGTATCCGGAGCAGGGCTTCCTGCCGGAAGCGATGCTGAACTATCTGGCGCGCCTGGGCTGGAGCCACGGCGACGACGAGATATTCTCGATGGCGCAGTTCACCGAGTGGTTCAACCTCGAGCACCTGACCGCCTCGGCGGCCCAGTTCAATCCGGAGAAGCTGGCCTGGCTGAACAACCACTACATCAAGCAGGCCGACAACGAGCGCCTGGCCGAGCTGGCGCGTCCGAAGATGGCCGGCGCCATGTTCGAAGGCGCGCCGCCGCTGCCTGCCGTGCTGGCGCTGATGAAGGAACGCACCAACACCATCAACGAACTGGCCGACGCCGCGATGCTGTTCTACCGCACGCCTGCACCCGATGCCGACCTGCTGCAGCAGCACCTGACCGATGCCGTGCGCCCGGCGCTGGCGCAGTTCGCGGAGAAGCTCGCGACGGTGGAATGGACCAAGCCGGCGCTGGCGGCCATGATGAAGGAAGTGCTGGCGGCGAACGGCCTGAAGATGCCGCAGCTGGCCATGCCGCTGCGCCTGCTGGTGACCGGCCAGCTCCAGACGCCGGCCATCGACGCGGTGCTGGAGTTGTTCGGCCGCGACGTGGTGCTGGCGCGCGTGCAGAAGGGGCTCTAAGGCATCGCGCCAAACCTGCTGCGCGTTGCACTGTCGTCCTGCGATGCTCACTGTACTTTCGTACCGCTGCGCTTCTCGAACGGCATTGCTGCCGTTCACGACGATTTTGCGCGACGCCTTGCATCGAGGGTATTTGCGTAATGCAAGTCTATCCCCTATAATGCTCGCACTTCAGCGCTGCGGGGGTATAGCTCAGCTGGGAGAGCGCTTGCATGGCATGCAAGAGGTCAGCGGTTCGATCCCGCTTACCTCCACCACGTTCTGAAGTGTGCAGTAGATGGTAGTTATAAGCAGTATCGGTAGTTCAGGGTCCCCATCGTCTAGAGGCCTAGGACATCACCCTTTCACGGTGAGTACCGGGGTTCGAATCCCCGTGGGGACGCCAGGTTGTGAGCGTTGTGAAAACGGCGCTGTAAGAAGTAAAAACAGTATGTTATGATACTGGCTTCCTGCAAGGTAGTATTTGGGGGGTATAGCTCAGCTGGGAGAGCGCTTGCATGGCATGCAAGAGGTCAGCGGTTCGATCCCGCTTACCTCCACCAAGTTTTCGTAAGATGATCGTCGTATGCGATCGAGCAGTCCAGGGTCCCCATCGTCTAGAGGCCTAGGACATCACCCTTTCACGGTGAGTACCGGGGTTCGAATCCCCGTGGGGACGCCAAGAATTTGGTAGTATCAGGATGTTCGCCACCCAGCAGGCGGCATCCGGCAGTAAAACAGTTTTAGGTCCCCATCGTCTAGAGGCCTAGGACATCACCCTTTCACGGTGAGTACCGGGGTTCGAATCCCCGTGGGGACGCCAGACACGCAATGCAAGGAGCCGCCTTGAAGCGGCTTTTTTATTGAGTGCGAATGCAGAAGTTCTGGGGGGTATAGCTCAGCTGGGAGAGCGCTTGCATGGCATGCAAGAGGTCAGCGGTTCGATCCCGCTTACCTCCACCAAATATGAGAGGCCAGAGGCACCGGTGAAAACCGGACTCTGACCCCTGAGGTAGAGTAACAGTCCGCGGTCCCCATCGTCTAGAGGCCTAGGACATCACCCTTTCACGGTGAGTACCGGGGTTCGAATCCCCGTGGGGACGCCAGTCAAGAACCGGAGCAGACCAACGCGCTAGCGCGTCGAGGTGCTCCGGTTTTTCTTTTTGCGGTACGCCGGAGCGGACCATGCGCCTGCTGCGACCGCAACCGCAACCGCAACCGCGACTGCGGCAGCAGCCGTTGCTGCAAGCGCAAGCACAAGCGCAACCGTAGCCCAGCCGTAGCCGCAACCGTAGCCCAGCCGTAGCCGCAACCGTAGCCCAGCCGCAGCCGTAGTCGCGCCGCCCGGCGCTAGCGCCGCCCTCACCAGCCCTGCGGCCGCATTCCGCCGAACCCGAAGCCGAACGGCATCGCGTTTCCGAGCGCCTGCTGACCACCGACTGCCGCAGCCGCCATTGCCCCAGGGGCCACCGGCATCGTCCCCATCAGTGAGCCCAGCATCGACTGGAAAGCTTGCTGGCTCACCCCGGGCACCAGGCCCAGCGCGACCAGGGCATCGGGCAGGCCGTAACCGGTGCGTGCCGGTTCGGCCTGGCTGACCCGGCGTGCGCTCATCCTGATCAGCTGGAACAATTGATCGACGCGCTCGGCCGACCGCATCCGCGTGGCGACCTGGAAGTCGGGCCGGTGCGCCAGCATCAGGGCCGCCAGCCCGGTCACGTGCGGCGCCGCCATCGAGGTGCCGTCCCAGGCTGCGAAATTATTCGGCGGCACCGATGACACGATGCCGACCCCCGGCGCACAGACGTCGACTTCGGGCCCGAAGCAGCTGAACTTGGCGGTGAAATAGCCCTGCGCGTCGACATCGGGACGGATGGTCTCGACGTGATAGCTGTCGCGCGGGAATTCGTCGATCTTGCCGATCGCCGCCACCGCCAGCACGTTCGGCGAAGCCGCCGGATACTGCACCGGCCCGCCCGAGTTGCCGGCCGCCGCAATGCAGGCAACGCCGGCGCGCTTGGCCCGCAGGATCTGCTGTTCCAGCGCCGGCGACGGGCCGGTGCCGCCCAGGCTCAGGTTGACCACGTCGATCTGGTGATCGATGCAATATTCGAGCGCCTCGATCAGCTGGCTGATCTGGCCCCCGGGGAACAGCTTGCAGACGTGGATCTCGGCGTCCGGCACGAAGCCGCGGATCCCGTAGCTCGGGTCGTACCCGGCGATCACCCCGGCGCAATGCGAGCCATGGCCGAGCTGGTCCTGGTTCCAGCTGTCGTAGTTGCCGTTGATGACGTCGAAGCCGGCATGCACGCGGTTCCGGTCGGCGTGGGTGGTGGCGATGCCGGAGTCGATGACGGCGACCTTGACGCCCTGGCCGCGGAACGACGGCGGCACCTGGTCGAGACGCATGGCGCGTGCGCCCCAGCACATCGTGCTGCGGTTGGGAAAGCCCTGCAACTGCGGCCAGTCCGCCAGCGCGTGCAGGCCGATCACGTTCGGTTCGCCCGTGCTGAGGTCCGGATCGCGCTGGTAAAAGCTCCAGTAATCGGCGCGCGGCTTGACGTAGACGCCGTTGATCGTGTGCGGCGAGTCGCCGTGAACGGTAAGGGTCAGCTGGCCGTTGGCGTCGGTCAGGCCGGCCGCCGGCAGCAGCCCGCCGAACAGCGACACTTCGGCACCGACCAGCGGCGCGCCGTCCTTGCCCAGCACCACCAGGGCGATGTCGAAGCGCGGGCCGTCGTAGGCGGCGAACGAGTTGACCAGGGTAGGGTGGCGCGGCACCGGATCGAGCAGGTGCAGGTGCTGGTCGCGTTCCACCACCAGCCGGCCCTGGCCCTGCTGCAGCAGAGAGCGCGCCTTGTCGTCGGTCATGCGCGCCACCAGCGTGCCGCCGCTGCCACCCGCGGCACTGCCGAGGCTGCTGGCCATCAGGTCGGCGTTGCGCGTACCGACCGTGCCGACCACCTCGATGTCGGGGACGCTCTTCAGGGCCTGCTCGACCGTCTGCAGCGTGAGCGGCTGGATGCCCGATGCGCCCAGCGCGAAGGTGCTCAGACCTTCCTGGCCCGGCAGCGGACTGACCAGGAACCGTTTCTTGCGCTCGGCCACGCGCCGGCCCGGCGGCTCGCCCGGGCCGACCGGCATGCCGTCGGCCCCGTCCGGCTGCCCGCCGCTTGGAATTTTGGCCATGTCTTTTCCTTTCCGATCGGCGCGGCGTGCTAGTCGAACAGCGACAGCGGACGGTCCGGCTCGATCATCAGTTGGTTGGAGGTGCGAAACGATTGTTCGAACTGCTCGGCCGTCCCCGCATCGGTTTCCACCACCGCGGTGTGCGGCTGCGCCGCCGGTCCGATCGTGTCGACCAGGTGCATGGCGGCATTGCTGCGGATGCTGGCGATGAAGGCGGCGAGCGCCGTGCCGCCGTCGTTGACGGCGCGGATGATGTAGCGGCTGGTTGCCCTGGTACTCGGCATACGGATCTCCTCCTTGTCCTTGATCGGGTAGGCCCGGCGGACCTGCTGCGCGCCGCCGGGCGCCGTCACGCGCTCAGCGCGTCGTCAATGCACCGTGTAGCCCTGGGTCGACGGCGTGGTGTAGATCGGGAACTGCCCCGGCTGGGCCTGCTGGCCCTGCTGTTGCTGCTGCAGGTGTTGCTGCAGCTGCTGTAGTTGCTGCAACTGCTGCTGGTAGGGGTCGGCCGAGAACGGCAGCATCCCGCCCAGCTGCGAGGCGATGCCGCCGATGGTGGAGCCCAGCTGCTGGTTGCCGGCCAGGCCGCCGATCAGGCCGCCCAGCGGTCTGCCGAAGCTGCTGATGGCATTGCCGAACCAGCCTTGCGGCGCCAGTTGGCCTTGCTGGGACTGCTGCTGCGCCAGCCGCTGCATCTGGTACGGGTCGGCGGAGAACGGCAGCATGCTGCCCAGCTGCGCGGCGATGCCGCCGATGGTGGAGCCGAGCTGCTGGTTGCCGAGCTGGCCGCCGATGTAGCTGCCGACCGGCTGGCCGAACTGTGCGATCGTGTTGCCGATCAAGCCTTGCGGCGCGAACTGCCCCTGGCCCTGGCCCGCCTGCTGCCCCTGTTGCCCCTGTAGTGCCTGCAGTTGCTGCTGGACGAATTGGTGGAGTTGCTGCAGCTGCTGCAGTTGTTGCAACAGTTGCTGCTGCTGTTGCTGCTGTTGCAGCGGATGGACCTGCTGTTGCTGCTGCGGCCCGGCCGAGAACGGCAGCATGCCGCCCAGCTGCGAGGCGATGCCGCCGATGGTGGAGCCCAGCTGCTGGTTGCCGGCCAGGCCGCCGATCAGGCCGCCCAGGGGCCGGCCGAAGCTGCTGATGGCATTGCCGAACCAGCCCTGCGGCGCGAGCTGCCCCTGGCCCTGCAAGCCTTGTTGTGCCTGCTGCATCTGCTACGGATCGGCGGAGAAGGGCAGCATGCCGCCCAGCTGCGAGGCGATGCCGCCGATGGTGGAGCCCAGTTGCTGGTTGCCTGCCAAGCCGCCGATCAGGCCGCCCAGTGGCCGGCCGAAGCTGCTGATGGCGTTGCCGAACCAGCCTTGCGGGCTGAACTGCCCCTGCGGCTGCTGGAATTGCTGTTGCGCCAGTTGCTGCTGCAATTGCTGCTGCAGCTGCTGCTGATAAGGGTCGGCCGACAGCGGCAGGAAGCCACCGCCGATGCCGCCGGCCAGCTGGCCGATCTGCCCGCCCAGTTGCGAATTGCCGAACAGGCCGCCGATACCGCGCCCGATCAGGCCGCCCAGCGGCCCGCCCAGCGCGCTGCCGAAGAAGCCCTGCGGCGCGAGTTCCGGTTGAAATTGTTGTCCTGCCTGCTGTCCCACGCCAAGCTGCTGAAAATCGTTCATGGTCAACCCCTTGTATGGATGCGGCCACCGCGACGTCGGTGCCGGCATCGACCACGATGCAGGCGCCAACGGCAGGCATCGGGTTCGATGCCAGGCGGACGCGTACGATGGAAAGATCGCCTTCCCGGCAACTGACCGGGGTCTGGCGACACCGGCGGAGGCCACCTGAGCGGTCCGCTTTTCTACAGGTGGGTGTTGGACAGGGCACCCCGTATGAAGTTTGGCGAACTCGTGATGGTTCATCATGGGGATTTAATGCTTTGCGATGGCGCAGGGTGCGCGGGGTTTGCACTGGCGGCGCGCATGCGTTCACCGATTCCGTGCATCATGGTGCGGAACGGGCAAGGCATGCAGTCTCTTGGCCTGGCGAAATCCGCTACAATGAGCGCCCCTGCGGCGGCCGGCGGCCGTCAGAACGCTCCTGATCTTCCTGGATTTCCGCGCATGTCCCACCACCCCGACCGACCGATCACGCTGGCCATCTTCTGCAAGGTGGTCGACAACTACGGCGACATCGGCATCTGCTGGCGCCTGGCGCGGCAGTTCCGGCGCGAGCACGGGATCGCGGTGACGCTGTGGGTCGACGACCTCGGCAGTTTCCGGCGCATCTGCCCGGCGGTGCTGACCGACGCCGACGCCCAGACGATCGAGGACGTGCAGGTGCGCCACTGGCGCGACCAGGACGGCGTGTTCGCGCCGGCCGACGTGGCCGACATCGTGATCGAATTCTTCGGCGTCGACATCCCGCCCGGCTACGTCGCCGCGATGGCGCAACGCGAGCCGCGCCCGGTGTGGATCAATTACGAAGGCCTGAGCGCGGAAGCCTGGGTCGAAGGTTGCCACGCGCTGCCCTCGATGCACCCGCGCCTGAAGCTGACCAAGCATTTCTTTTTCCCGGGTTTTACCGAGAAGACCGGCGGCCTGCTGCGCGAGCAGGGCCTGATCGACGCGCGCGCGCGTTTCCAGGCCGATCGGGGAGCGCGCGCCGCCTTTCTGGCCGGCCTGGGCGTGACGGCCGCCGAGCAGGACGCTTTCCTGGCCAGCCTGTTCTGCTATCCGCACGCGCCGGTGGCGCCGCTGTTCGCCGCCTGGCAGGCGGGTGGACAGCGCGTGACCTGCCTGGTGCCCGAGGGCGTGGCGCGCGAACAGGTCGGCGCCTTCCTCGGCAGCGATCCGGTGGCGGGCACGGCGGCCACGCGCGGCCAGCTGACGGTGCGCGTCGTGCCGTTCATGCCGCAGCCCGACTACGACCGCCTGCTGTGGGCCTGCGACCTGAATATCGTGCGTGGCGAAGATTCATGGGTCCGCGCACAATGGGCCGAGCGACCCTTCATCTGGCACATTTATCCGCAGGATGAAAACTTGCATCATGTTAAACTCCGCGCTTTCCTGGAAAAATACACCGGAGAGGCCGGGCGTCTTCAGGGCCTGGTCGATTTTTCCCTGTGCTGGAACGGCGCGGGGGAGAGCGGTGCGGACGGCGTCCGCGCCGATTGGCCGGCGCTGTGGGCATCCCTGCAAGCCGATCTGCCGGCGATCGCCGGCCGCGCCATCGAATGGCAGGCCGGTATGTTGGCGAATGGCGACTTGGTGAGCAATCTGCTGAATTTCGCCCGGTCGCTGCGGTAGGCGGCAGGCAAGGATCATGGTATGATGCTCGATTACTGCAACTCATTTTTTACCCAATACTTCCTATGAAACCCGCAAAAGAAATTCGTGTCGGCAACATCATCATGGTCGATGACAAGCCTTTCATCGTGCTGCGCTCTGACGTCAACGGCTCGAGCCGCACGGGCTTCACCTACAAGTGGAAGATGAAGAATCTTCTGACGAACGCACCGCTGGAAAACGTGTTCCGCGGTGACGACAAGTTCGACGTCGTCGTGCTGGACAAGAAGCCGGTGACCTACTCGTACTTCGCCGACCCGCTGTACGTCTTCATGGATGAAGAGTACAACCAGTACGAAATCGAAGAAGAGAACATGGGCGAAGCGATCAACTACCTGAAAGACGGTATGGAATGCGAAGCCGTGTTCTACGACGGCAAGGCGATCTCGGTCGAACTGCCGATCACCATCGCACGCCAGGTCATCTACACCGAGCCGGCCGTCAAGGGCAACACTTCGGGCAACGTCCTGAAGGAAGCCAAGATCGAAAACGCGATCGAAGCCAAGCAGTTCACCATTTCGGTGCCGCTGTTCGTCAACCAGGACGACGTCATCGAGATCGATACCCGTACCGCCGAATACAAGCGCGTCGTCCGCAACTAAGACGGACCGCTGCTGTATATAAGCGCCTCAAACAGGCGCTTCGAAAAAACGCTGCCCCCGGGCAGCGTTTTTTTATGCCTGTGTTGCAGCAAATTCGGCAATCCATGTCGCATAAGCAACTTACCTGTTATATTTTTGAATTATTTGACACGGAGAATTGCATGGATCGCAGGGATTTCGTTCGGTTCGGCGTGGCGGCAGGGGCCGCCGCCGGCGTGGCGCAACTGGCGCAGGCGGCCGGCAACGGCGTGGCCGCCAGTGCGGTCCTCGACGCAGGCGTGCGTGAACAGCAGGCACAGATGCAGGCCGGCAAGCTGAGCGCGAAAGCGCTGGTGCAGGCCTACCTGGCGCGCATCGCCGCCATCGACAAGGCCGGGCCCGCCATCAATGCCGTCATCGAACTCAATCCCGACGCCCTGCAGATCGCCGAGGCGATGGACCGCGAGCGCAAGGCTGGCAAGGTGCGTGGGCCGCTGCACGGGATCCCCGTGCTGATCAAGGATAATATCGCCACCGCCGACAAGATGAGCACCTCGGCCGGCTCGCTCGCGCTGGCCGGCGTGCGCGCCAGCAAGGATGCGTTCGTCGCGCAAAAGCTGCGCGAGGCGGGCGCCGTCATTCTCGGCAAGACCAATCTGTCCGAATGGGCCAACATGCGCTCCACGCATTCCGTCAGCGGCTGGAGCGGCCGCGGCGGCCAGACCCGCAATCCATATGCGCTCGACCGCAACACCAGCGGTTCCAGCTCCGGTTCCGGCGCGGCGATGGCGGCCAGCCTGGCGACGCTGGCGATCGGCACCGAGACCGACGGTTCGATCGTGTCGCCGTCCTCCACCTGCGGCATCGTCGGCATCAAGCCGACCCTGGGCCTGGTCAGCCGCAGCGGCATCATTCCGATCGCGCACTCGCAGGACACGGCCGGCCCGATGACGCGCAGCGTGGCCGACGCCGCGCTGCTGCTGAGCGCCATCTGCGGCGCCGACGGCACCGACGCCGCCACCGCCTACAGCCGCGGCAAGACCGCCGATTACGCGCAGGCACTGAACAGGGACGGCTTGAAGGGCAAGCGCCTGGGCGTGGCGCGCAATTTCTTCGGCAGCAGCACGGCGGTCGATGCCCTGATCGAGAAGGAGCTGGCGGTGCTGAAGGCGCAGGGCGCGATCCTGGTCGAGGTGCAGGTGCCGAACACCGACAAGTACAACGACAGCGAGCTCGAAGTGCTGCTGGGCGAATTCCGGCCCGACCTGGAAGCGTATTTGTCCGGCTACGCCGCGCATGCCCCGGTCAAGACCATGGCCGACGTCATTGCCTTCAACGAGAAGAGTGCCGCGCGCGAACTGCGCCACTTCGGTCAGGAACACTTGATCGCGGCCCAGGCCAAGCCCGGCCTGCTGGACAAGACCTACCGCGACGCGCTGGCCAACAACCGCCGCTATGCGGGCGAGGAGGGCATCGACAAGATCATGCGCGAGGAAAAGCTGGACGCGCTGGTGGCACCGACCGGCGGCGTGGCCTGGCTGACCGACTACATCAACGGCGACCATTACGGCGGCAGCTTTTCGTCGCCGGCGGCGGTGGCCGGTTATCCGCATGTGACGGTGCCGGCCGGCTACGTGCACGGGCTGCCGGTCGGCCTGTCCTTCGTCGGCGGCGCCTGGAGCGAAGCGACCCTGATCGGGATGGCCTATGCCTACGAGCAGGCGACCCAGCGGCGCCGCGCGCCGACCTTCCCGGCCAGCGTCAACGTCAAGGCCTGAGGCTCGGGGCCGGCGCAGGCCGGCTTCACATCCTGCCGGGCACGATCTGCACCCCGATGTGCTCGGCCAGGGCCAGCAGGTGGCCGTAGCAGTCGGCATGCCCGGTCAGGCTGGCCGGCACCGACACCTGCTTCAGGCAGCCGTCGCGGACGCGGTCGCCGAACAGCACCAGCGCCTTGGCGCCGTCGTCCTGGCGCGAGGTCCAGCACAGGCCCTGCACGTCCGGGTGGCGGGCGTGGATCGCTTCGGCCCACAGCCGGGTGACGGGGTACTGGTCCTTTTCGGTATCGATGAGCTGGCAGCGCTGCACGCCGAGCTTGCGCAGCGCCTTGCTGCCGAGGTCGGCCAGCAGCAGGTCGGTGGCCGCGACCAGCTGGGTGTAGGTGGCGTCCGCCAGCTTGCCCTTGTCGTAGAACTTGATGCCGGCCGTGTAGGGCACATCGTGGAACACGGTTTCCATGGCCGCGCATTCGAAATCGTCGCCGCCGTACAGGGTCGGGATCGGCATGCCGCCGCTGTCCTTGATCGGGCTGAAGCGCGCATTGCCGCGCACACCGGGATTGAAGGCGCCGCCCGGATATTGTTTGTCGTGGATGCGGTGGATGACCCGGCCTTTGACCCAGGTCAGGGTCGACAAGTGCAGCATCGTCGGCGGCGGCACCGCCTCGCCGGCGATGACACCGGACGCGGCTGCATCGTCTTCAGCCATGCACCACGCCTTCCAGTTCGTCGTGGGCGGCGTCGATGACTTGCTGCGGGCTGGTGCGCAGCAGGTCTTGCGGCCGCCTGCCTCCAAGGAAACTGTTGGGCGACATGAACCAGTAGGCCAGGCCCCAGGCATCCTTGTGTCCGCCGAACGCCTCGAGCACCGCCGCCAGCGCCTTGACGGGGCGGTAGCCACCGTCCGGATTCAGGCCGTAGCTAGGGAAATAGTCGCTGCCGTTATGCGTGATCGCAAAGATGCTCTTCTCGCGCTTCCACTTGCTCGGTTGGGCGCTCGGATTGCTGGCGCTGAAACCGGCGATGCCGGCGATTTCGGCAGCCGTCATCCAGTCGCCGCTTTTCAGGACGGCCGCACGGGCGCGCGCCATCATTTCGGCTTCCTTCAGTGCATTTGGGGTAGGAACGATCTTGGGCATCAGCGCTTCGACGATGGAGCGCAGCGCTTCGCGTTGCTGTTCTTCGATGAGGACGGGGACCAGCTGGGCGACGTTCTGGAAGGTCTGGGTGATGGCGTCGGCGGAGACCTGGCCCGCCTGCGGCAGGATGAAGGCGACGACGTGCTCGTCGGGCAGGCTTTCGAGCTGGTGGCGCACGTCCTGGGTCCGGCCGGACAGGGTGGAGACGTTGCCAAGCTCCTGGAACTGGATTGCTGACGCTGTCATGGCACCTCCGTTGATGAGATCGATTACTGTACATTCATAGTAACCCACCTAATCCGGAAGCGCCAGTCCCCGCCCGTTTTATCGTCCTTTGTCGTCGGCCGCCTGCTTGGCCTGGGTGAACACGGGTCCCCACAGCGGGTGGCCGTGCTCGCCTGGCGCCAGGTCGAAGGAGGGATCGAGGCGCAGCGCCTTGTCGAAGGTCTGGCGGCACTGGGCCTGGCGGGAGGTCACGCAATAGCTGAAGGCGGTGTACTTGAGTGCCGTCAAACGCGTCGCCAGCGGACCGTTGTTGAGGTCGCGCGCGGACAGGCGCTTGATGGCGCCGTTGAAATCGCCCTCGTTGTACAGGCGGATGCCTTCGCGCAGGTTGCCGGCATCTTTCGGCGCGTCGTCGCGGTCGCGGTCACGCTCTTTGGCGCGCGCCGGCGCTGGGCGTGGCGGCGGATCGCGGTCGGCCACCGCTTTCGGATGGCTGGTGCTGCGGGCCGGCTTGCTGTCGAATATCGGCAGCTCGGCGCAGCCGCCGGCCAGGACGGCGAGCAGGGTGGCGGCCAGCAGCTTGCCGGCGAGTGGATGCATGCTTGGGTTCATTCGGCTCATTCGGAGGATTCGCTGAAATCGACGGCGATCCGGCCGTCGCCCATGGTGGTATCGACCTCGAGCGTGCGCTCGGTGAAGTTCGGATTCGTCACGCGGATCGTGTGCCGGCCCGGGGCCAGTACCAGGCGCTTGATCGGCGGACTGACGCCGCGGTCGACGCCGTCCACGTAGACAACGCCCCACGGCTGGATCTGCAGGTTGTAGCTGGCGCTGCCTTTCACCGGCGGCATCGGCGTGGCCGCAGGGTTGCCCGGCACCGGCAGCGGCGCACCGGGCAGACCGGCGCCGGCGGACGGGGGCGGCGCATTGGGGTCCGTTGGCATTGCGGCGCCGGCTGCTTCCTGCGTCGCCGGATACGGCGCCTGCGTTGCGGACGCGGCTTGCGGCGCCGTGTCGGCACTGCCGGCCGGGGCTGCTGCCGGCACCGCGCCGTCGCCCTGCGGCTGGCCGGCGGCCGGCGGCGGCAGGGTCAGCACGGGGTCGCCGAAAGAGCCGGCGTCGCGCATCTCGGCGTACACGGCCAGCACGATGGCGAGCAGGATGGCGGCACCGCCGGCGGCCACGGCCTGGCGTTGCCGGCGGCTCAGGCCGGGTCTGGCGGCTGGGGCGGCGTCGTTCTGGACCGGTGCGGTCGATTTGGCGGCGGGTTCGGCGACCGGCTTGGCGACCGGCGCCGCGCCGGACGCAAGCGCACTGGCCAGGGCAGGCGGGATGATCGAAGCAGCGGGGTGGGGCGGCAGCGTTTGCTGCGCTGTTGCCGGGGGCGGGGCGGGCGGCTGTGCCGTCGGCATCGGCGGCATCGGCATTGGCGGTTGCATGGACTGTGCCGGCTCGGGCAACGGTGTCGGTTTCGCCGGCGGTACAGGCTGCGTCGGCGCTGCCGGCGGCTGCGGCGGCACGGCCTGCGTCGGCGCTGCCAGCGGCGTCGGTTCGGCCGGCTGCGCTGCCTGTGTCGGCTCCGGCAGTGGCGTCGGAGCCGCCGGTCGCACTATCTGCGTTGGCTGCGCCGGCTGTAGGGCCTGCGCCGGCTCTGCCAGTGATGTCGGTTCGACCGGCTGCTCGGCCTGCGCAGGCTCCACCAGCGGCGTCGGTTGCGCCGGCTGCACGGTCTGTGCCGGCTCCGCCAGCTCCACCGGCAACACTTCCTGTTCGTCCAGCTCATCGTCCGCGAACGGCGGCGGGAACGCCGCGGCGCGCGGCCTGGTCCCCAGCGCCACCACGCCCAGGATGTCGCGTAATTCGTCAATCGTTTGCGGACGGCGTTCGGGATCGGGATCCATGCAGCGGTCGACCGCACTGATCAGCGAGTCGCTGTAGCCTTCCAGTCCGCGTCCGTGCAGCGGCGCGGTCGGGATCAGTTCCTGGGTGATGGCGTAATGGATCAGCCTGGCAAGCGCGGTGAGGTCGCCGGCCTGTTCCGGGTTCGGATCGCTGACGATCGAGGGCAGCAGCAGCGGTTCGCCGTTGTCGTGGAAGACCACGGTGTCGGCCGTGATGGCGCGATGCGGCATCTGCATGGCGTACTGCAGCTCGAGCGACTGCAGCAGCTTGCGATAAATCTTGCGGCACCACGCCTCGTTGACCTGGTCGGGATCGTGTTCGACGATATCCCTGACGCTGCGGCCTTCCGTGGTCTGCTGCCCGGTTGTAGTTGAGCTGGTCATTTTGCTAAGACTCCCTGTTAGCAAAATCATGCCAGAACTGCAGAGCTGCCGCCCGAACGTGAACTCAAACGTGCGCGCCGGTTACAGTTGTTACAGCTTCGGGGTCAGAGCAGAATCCCGCGTCAATTCAGGGTCAGAGCGCTTTGTGCGACAACTTTCACCTGATAAACATATGAAATTTTATTTCAAAATAAACATAATTTAGAAAGAATATTTCACGAGCGGAAGGGCAAATTGCCTGTGCGAATCACTTACAAGCAAATCGAGTCCGAAGAACAAGTGCGCCACATTCTGCTCTGACCCCGAATCCCGGCCGGATTGTGCTCTGACCCCGAATTGGGTTGTCGTGAGGATGTTGCCAAAAACCGGGCTCTGACCCCGGTTTGATCGGGCTCAGGTCTGGATGAAGCGCATCTTGAAGTTGCGGCCTTTGACGCTGCCGTAGTCGGGGCCGAGCGGGTTGTTGGCGTTCAGGCGCTGGAAGGCCTGTTCGGCGACGCTGCGGTCGATGGCGACGTAGCTGTTGAATTCGAAGATGTTGATCTTGCCGACCTGCTCCTTGGTGAGGCCGGCATCCTTGGCCAGCGCACCCATCAGGTCGCCCGGGCGCAGCTTGTCCTTCTTGCCGCCGGCGAAGCACAGGGTCACCATCGGCGCCAGGCTGGCCAGCTCGTCGGCCGGGACGTCGACGTCGTCCAGTTCGGCGATCGGGTGCCATTCGGCGGCCTGGCCCTGCACCTCTTCGATCAGGCGCACGAAGCGCTTTTCGTTGGGCGCCGACAGCGTCACCGCCAGGCCGCTCTCGCCGGCGCGGCCGGTGCGGCCGACGCGGTGCACGTGGACTTCCGGGTCTTTCGAGACGTCGACGTTGAGCACCAGTTCCAGCCCGGCGACGTCGATGCCGCGCGCGGCGACGTCGGTGGCCACCAGCACCGAGCAGCTGCGGTTGGCGAACAGCACCAGGGTCTCGTCGCGTTCGCGCTGGTCCAGTTCGCCGTACAGCGCCAGCGCCGCGAAGCCCTTGCCGCGCAGGTAGTCGACCACTTCGCGGCAGCGCGCCTTGGTGTTGCAGAAGGCGATCGCCGAGCCCGGGCGGTAATGGCGCAGCACGCGCGCGGCGGCTTCCTCGCGGCCTTCGAAGCCGATTTCGTAGAAGCGCTGGGTAATCTGTACCGGCACGTGGCGCGCCTCGACCGTGACTTCTTCCGGCTCGTTCAGGAACAGGGCGGTCGCTTCGCGGATGTCGTCCGGGTAGGTGGCCGAGAACAGCAGGGTCTGGCGGCGTGCCGGGCATTCGCGCACGATGGCCGCGATCTCGTCGTAGAAGCCCATGTCGGTCATGCGGTCGGCTTCGTCCAGCACCAGCGTGCGCAGGCGCGCCAGGTCGAGGGTCTTGCGCTGCAGGTGGTCGCGGATGCGGCCCGGGGTGCCGACCACGATGTGGGCGCCGAATTCCAGCGTGGCGATCTGCGGGCGCATCGGGATGCCGCCGGTGAGCGTGACCACTTTGACGTTGCCGATGCCGCGCGCCAGCCGGCGCAGTTCGTTGGCGACCTGGTCGGCCAGTTCGCGCGTCGGGCACATCACCATGCCCTGCACCGCGAACAGCGTCGGGTTCAGCGCCAGCAACATGCCGATGCCGAAGGCGGCGGTCTTGCCGCTGCCGGTCTTGGCCTGGGCGATCAGGTCGCGGCCGGCCAGGGCCAGCGGCAGGGTGGCCGACTGCACCGGCGTCATCTCGTGATAGCCGAGCTGGGTCAGGTTGGCGAGGAAGCGGGGATCGAGCTGGAGCGAGGAGAAGGCGGTGTCGGTCATGGCGTCAACCGCGGATGCGGTACGGTTCAGGTGTCAGGCTGCCAGATCGGCAGGCCGGTCAGGTCGAGGTTGGGATCGCGCTGCCACACGGGCAGGCCGGTGGCGTCGGTGTCGTCGAGCAGCGAGATCTGCTCCTGCTTGAGCGCCACCCGGCGCGGGCGCGGACCGCTGCGCCGAGATTCGGTGGCGGCGGCCGCATGAGCCTGGACAGCGGTCTCGTCTTGCGTCGCCGGCTCGAAGCCTGGCAGATCGAAGGTCGCGTTGTCTTTCTTGTCTCTCATGCGATGCGCTTGCTCAAAAAACAAAGCCCGGCTACGAGAGTCGGGCTTCATTTAAAGTATCTTGGTTGCGGGGACAGGATTTGAACCTGTGACCTTCGGGTTATGAGCCCGACGAGCTGCCAGACTGCTCCACCCCGCGTCTGAGAACGCTATTGTAACGCTTTATGCGCATTCGTGCAAATCAGCTTGCGGCAGCCTGCGGATGGCCCACCCGCAGGCGCCACAGCGAGGTGACTTCCTGCATGCGCGCGGCCGCCAGCGGGTCGTCGGCGTCGCCGGCTTTCGGATGGGTCGGACGCACGTCGTGGCGTCCGGCCACTTCCAGCCCTGCCTCCGCGATCCAGGACAGCAGCTGTTCGCGGGAACGCAGGCCCAGGTGCTCGGCCAGGTCGGACAGGATCAGCCAGCCTTCGCCGTGCGCCAGCAGGTGATCGTTCAGGCCGGCCAGGAAACCCTTCAGCATGCGGCTGTCCGGATCGTAGATCGCGTACTCGATGGCCGAACTCGGCTTGCCCGGCAGCCAGGGCGGATTGCAGACGATCAGGCCGGCATGGCCTTCCGGGTAGAGGTCGGCGCGCACCACCTGCACCTGCTCCGACAGGCCAAGGCGCTCGATGTTGGCACGCGCGCAGCCGAGCGCGCGCTCGTCCATGTCGGTGGCGATCACGCCCTGCAGGCCGCGATGCGCCAGCACCGCCGACAGCACGCCGGTGCCGGCGCCGATGTCGAAGGCCAGCGTAACGCCGGCCGGCAGCGGCGCCTGCGCCACCAGTTCGACGTACTCGCCGCGCACCGGCGAGAACACGCCGTACCAGGGGTGGATGCGTTCGTCCAGCGTCGGGATGAACACGCCCTTGCGGCGCCATTCGTGGGCGCCGATCAGGCCGAGCAGCTCGCGCAGCGAGGCGACGAAGGGTTCGCTACCCTTGCCGTAAGCTTCGTTGCAGGCTTCCCTGACGTCCGGCGCGCGCCGCAGCGGCACCGAATAGTCGGCCTCGAACGGGATCAAGAGCATGGCCAGCAGGCGCGCGCGCTGCAGCTGGGCCAGGCGGTGGCGGTGGAACTGCTCGGTCAGCGTGGCCGGTTTGGCGGCCGATTTTGCGCGCTTGTGCTTGCCGCCTTTATGGTCGAGCCGGCGCACCAGCGCCTGCAGCAGCTGGCGCGCATTCTGGAAATCGCCGCGCCACAGCAGGCCGGTGCCGTCCAGCGCCAGCCGGTAGGCGGTGTCGGCGTTCATCGTGTCGTCGGCCAGCACCACCTTCTTCGGCGCCGGCCAGCCGCTTTCCGAGCGCCAGCGCGCCGAACGCTGTTCGCCGTCCTCGATCCAGTGGATCGTCTGCGCACTCATGTCGCCGCTCATCTCGGCGCTCAATGGTGGTGGTGCCAGTGCAGGTCGTTCGAATCGACGAAGGATTTCACCGCGTCCGGATTGCCGGTGGCGTGGCGCTTGATTTCGCCGCAGGCGCAGATGCCCTGGTAGGGCTGGATGTGCGAGCAGGCCGAGACTTTCTGCAGTTGCACCTTGACCGGCTTGGCGCACTTGGCGCACTTGAAAGTCAGGAAACGGGCGGGTTTGGTCATGATGGGGTATGAAAACATGCTGGGAAAGGCCGGCATTTTAGCACCGCGCCGGCGCCCGGACCGGCCGTTCAGGCCTGGGCCAGCGCCCGCAGCGCCGGCACGATCTCGTCCAGGCTGGCTACGATGCAGGTCGGCACCGCCTCGCTGTCGTTCGGCAGCCGCCCCGGGTTGTACCAGCAGCTTTCCATGCCGAAGCGGTTGGCGCCCAGGATGTCCGCATCCAGCCGGTCGCCGACGATGATGGCTTCGTGCTTGACGAAGGACTTCGCCATCGCCGCCGTGTAGTCGAAGAAGCGGCTGTCCGGCTTGGCGTGGCCGCAGGCTTCCGAGGTCGCCACGAAGGAGATGTGGTCGCCCAGCCCCGAACTGGCGATGCGCCGGTTCTGGATGTGGTGGATGCCGTTGGTGATGATGCCGACCTCGCCGACGGCGGCCAGCGTCTGGCACAGGCGCACGGCGCCGTCGATCAGCACCACGGTGTTCGACAGCGACTCCAGGTACAGCCGGCTGGCCGCTTCCGGATCGAGGTCGAGCCGGTTGTCGGCGAAGGTGCGGCGGAAGCGCTCCACCTTGAGGAAATCCTTGGACACGGCACCGGTCTCGAAGCTGCGCCACAGCGCCAGGTTGATCGCCTGGTACCGGGCGAACAGCGGGTCGAGGTCCTTGTTCTCGCGCAGGCCGAGTTCGGCCATGGTCAGCTCGAACGAGCGCTTTTCGGAAGCCTTGAAGTCGAGCAGGGTGTCGTCGAGGTCGAACAGGAACAGCTTGTGTTTCATAGAATGATTAACCTGGTTATTCCACGGTGATCGAAGAACTGCCGCCGCCGCCCGGCCGCACCAGCACTTTGGTCGCGATCCGCTCGGTCATTTCCTGCACGTGCGAGATCACGCCGACCTTGCGGCCCGTCGATTGCAGCGCGTCCAGCGCATCCATCGCCACGCCGAGCGTATCGCTGTCCAGGCTGCCGAAGCCTTCGTCGATGAACAGCGATTCGACCTTGACCCGGTTCGAGGACAGCGAAGCCAGGCCGAGCGCCAGCGCCAGCGACACCAGGAAGGATTCGCCGCCGGACAGCGAATTCACCGAACGCACCTCGCCGCCCATGTCCTGGTCGCGCACCATCAGCGCCAGCGACGGGCCGCTGCCGTTGGCCACGCGCTCCAGGCGGTAGCGCCGCGCCAGCTGGGCCAGGTGCTGGTTGGCGTAGCCGAGCAGCACGTCGAGGGTGAACTGCTGGGCGTAGTTGCGGAACTTCTTGCCGTCGGCGGAACCGATCAGCTCCGCCAGCTTGGCCCAGCGCTCCTCGGTGGCGCGCTGGCGCTCGATCTCGGCCATCATCGATTGCGCCCGCTGGCGCCGCGCGTCGTCCTCGCGGATGCGCAGCGCCAGCGCGGCCGCGGTCTCGTGCACGGTGCGGCGCACGCCCTCGGCGCCGGCCAGTTCCTGGGCCACGGCGGCGGCATCGCGGCCTGCAGCGCCATCCGGAGCGGCAGGCGCGGCAGCCTGGTGCTGCTGGCGCTGCATGCGGCGTTCGGCCAGCACGGCGCCAGCCTGGCGCGCCGCATTGTCCAGCTCGAGCAGGGCGGCGCGTTCCTGGGCGATCCAGGCGTTGCCGACCGCAAGCAGGGCGTTCAGCGCTTGCTGGCTGTCGACCGGTTCCAGATCCGGATCGGCGCCGTCGAACTCCTCGATCCATTGCTGCAGGCGCGCCGCGGTGTCGTTGGCGGCGTCCTGCAGTTCGGCGATGCGGGCCTGGGCGCCGGCCAGCGCTTCGCGCACGCGCGCTTCCAACTGGGCCGCCTGCAGGCTGGCGGCCTGGCTGGCGTTGACGCCGTCGCGCGCCGCCGCCACGGCCGTGGCCAGCGCCGCTTCGACCTCGGCCGCCTGGCGGCCGTCGAACAGCTGCGCGCGCTCGCGCCGCAGCGTGTCCGACTCGGTATCGATGCGCTCGAACTCGGCCTGCGCCTCGGCCGCGCGCGCCGTGCCCTGCTCGGCGCGCGCGGCCAGCGCCGCATGCGCTTCGTTCAAAGCGCCGATGCCGGCTTCCAGGCGCGCCAGCGCGGCCGAGCGCTCGGCCCATGCGCGCGCGGCGCCGGCACGCTCCTGGCGCCAGCCGGCCGGATCCTGCTTCCAGCCGTCCTGCCAGCCGGCGCCGCACGCCGCGCCCAGCACCGGGTCGAGCTCGGCCAGCAGTTCCGCCAGGGCGGTGGCGGCGGCCTCGCGCCTGGCATTCGATGCGGCGATGTCCGCTTCCAGGCGGCCGAGCTGGGCCTGCGCCGCCTGCGCGGCGTCCAGCAGGCGCGCCTGTTCGCGGTGGGTGCTGTCCCAGGCCTGCTGGGCGGCGTCGCGCGCCAGTTCGGCGCGGCGCAGCGCCTGTTCGCGCCCGTCCAGATCCTCGAAGCCGGCGCGCAGGGCGTTCTGCTGGGCCGCGAGCCAGGCGCCGCGCCCGTCCGCGTCCGGGACTTCGTCCGCGAGCGGGCTGGCGACCAGTTCCTCGTCGAGCCGGCCGACGGCGTCGAGCATGTCGACACGTTCCTCGGCCAGCGCGCGCAGGCGCTCGGCGGCGGCGTCGATCGCGGCGCGCTGCTGCGCCTGTTCGTCGACGTTGTCGCGCTGTTCGCGGCGGCGCGCCGCGACTTCCTGCGCCATCTTGTCGAGCAGCGAGTGCAGGCGCGCGTCCTGGTGGCGGTAGGGGTGCTCTTCGCTGCCGCACACCGGGCAGGGCGTGCCGTTCACCAGGCGGTCGCGCAGGCTTTCGACGCCGTCGGCGCAGGCCAGCTGCGCCGCTTCGTACAGGCGCTCGGCCTGGGCCAGGGTGGCGTCGACGGCGCCGCCGGCGGTGCGCGCCGCTGCCAACGCCTGTGTGGCGGCCGCCTGCGCGGCCTGCTGGCGCTCGATCTGGACGTCCAGCTTGCCGAGCTGGGTGCGCGCCGTGGCCAGGCCGTTGTGCAGGCCGGCAAAGGCCGCCAGGTGCTCGCGCCGGCTTTCCAGTGCGCGCCGCTCGGCACGCAGGCCGTCGCCGTCGATCGCATCCAGCGCCGCGATGGCCTGGGTACGCGCGCTCTCGCGCTCCTGCAGCAGCGTGGTGGCGGCGCCGAGGGCGGCGGCGGTGCGCTGGGCCCCGGTTTCCGCCTGTTCCAGGCCGGCGCGGGCGCGGGCCAGCGCGCGGGCGCTGTCGGCATCCTGGGCGGCAGCCTGCTCGGCCTGCACCAGGCGCTGTTCCCAGCGCGCCCACTGGGCCGCCAGGCCGTCGAGGTCGCGGCGGGCCTCGAGCCAGGCGCGGGTGTCGGCCAGCGACTGGCGGGCCTGGGCCAGTTCGGCGGCCTTGGCATCCAGCGCTTTGGCCGATGCCGCCGCCTCGGTCCTGGCGGCATCGCGGGCGCCGGCGGCCTTGGTGTGCGCCGGCGCCAGCGTGGCCAGCGTGGCGTCGAGCGCCTTGGCGCGGTCCAGCAGCGGGGCCTGGGCGCGCTGGCCGTGCTCGGCCGCTTCCAGCCTGCGCTCGGCCTCCATCAGGGCTTGCGCCGCCGTCTTCTGGGCGTCGAGCGCGCGCGCCAGGTCCTTGTCGCCGTTTTCCAGCACGAGCTGGGCCTGGCGCTGCTCGGCGGCGAGGCGCTGCAGGTCGGCCACCAGGGTGCGCGCCGGCTGCACCGCGTCCAGCGTGGCCAGGTGGCGGCGCCGTTTGTCTGTCTCGTCGACGGCGGCCGTGGCCCGCGCCAGCGCCGCCTCGGCCTGGGCTTCGCCCTGCATCAGCTGTTCCAGGCCCTGGTGCCAGCGCAGCTGCTGCTCCAGCGCACTGCGGCGCGCGTCGGCGTCGGCCAGCGCGGCCTGGGCGGCGGCATGTTCGTCGTCGAGCGCGGCGCGCGTGTCCGGCGCCAGCGGCGCCTGGTCCTGCAGGCGCCCGGTCAGGCGGCGCATCGCTTCCTGCTCGGTTCTCCAACGCTCGAAGGCGCGCCGCGAGATGTCGCTGTAGACGGCGCTGCCGGTTAGGGTTTCCAGCAGCTCGCCGCGCTCGTTGTCGTCGGTGCGCAGGAAGGCCGAGAACTCGTTCTGGGCCAGCAGCACCGAGCGCGTGAACTGCTCGAAGGACAGGCCGATGCGCTTTTCGATCTCCAGCAGGGTCTCGGTCTTGGTATTGCCGAGCGGCGCCAGTTCGGGCAGCTTGTGCAGCGACATGTTCACGCCCTGCAGCGCGCCGCTGGCCTTGTTGTACGAGCGGCGCACGCTCCAGCGCGACCGGTAGGCGATGCCGTCGTTGCCGACGAAGTCGACCTCGGCATAGCCTTCGGCGGCGCCGCGGCGCAGCAGGGTGCGGCGGTCGTGGGCCTGGACGGTATCAAGCCCGACGTCCGGCACCTGGTTGCCGGTGCGCGCCCGCAGCAGGCGCGGGGTGGCGTCGTACAGGGCCAGGCACAGGGCGTCCAGCAGGGTGCTCTTGCCGGCGCCGGTCGGGCCGCTGATCGCGAACAGGCCGATCGATGCCAGCGGCTCGCGCTCGAAATCGACCTCGAATTCGCCGGCCAGCGAGGCCAGGTTCTTGCCGGCGATGCGCAGGATCTTCATTTGGCATCTCCCGGCATCATCAGCTCGGCAAAGGCGGCCAGCTGGTCGTCGGGCGCCTCGTCGCCGAAGCGCTGTTGCCACAGGCGGCGGAAGATCTCGTCCGGCTGCAGCGCCGCCAGCTGGTCCAGGCTCAGCACCGGCTCGATGCCGGGCGCGGTCACCACGCGCCGGGTCGGCTCGATCTTGGCCAGGCGCACCGGTTTGCCCTGCAGCGCGGCCTCCACCTGGGCGCGCAGGCTGGGTTCGGGACCGTCCAGCAGTACCCGCACTTCCAGATAGGGTTGCTCGTGCAGCGGACGCTCGGGCAGGTCCAGCTCGACCAGGGCCGCGATCACGTCCGTCAAAGGCGCAGGGGAAGCCGGTACCCGCAGCAGCTCGACCGCGCGCGGCACAGGCACAGGCACGATGGCGCGGGCGCTGGCACCGTCGAGGTCGATGCGCAGTACCTGGTGCTGGTAATTCACTTCGGAAAAGGAGAGCGGCAGCGGGCTGCCGCTGTAGCGCAGGTGTTCCTGCTTGCCGACGCGCTGGGCCAGGTGCAGGTGGCCGAGCGCGGCGTAGGCCAGGCCGGGATCGAACATCGAGGCCGGCAGCGCTTCGGTGCCGCCGATCACGATGCGGCGCTCGGAATCCGGGGACGAGTCGCCGCCGACCATGTGGCAGTGGCCCATCGCCAGAATCGCCTGGCCGGGCGCCCGGCGCGATTCGGCCAGCGCATAGGCCTGCCGGTAGAGCAGGGCGATGCCCTGTATGTAGACGGCGTACGGGTCGGCGGGTTCGCCGTCCTGCGCGGTGAGGTCGGGACGCGGCACGTCGCCGGGGCGCAGGAAGGGGATCGCCACGCACCAGGCTTTGATGTCGCCGTCGCGCCCGGTCAGCGGCACCAGCAGGCGGTCCAGGTCGAGTGCGCCATCGGCATTCTTGACCATGTGGCCGACCACGCGCGTGCCGTGCGCGGCCAGCAGCGGTCCCGGCGCTTCCAGGCGACCGGGCGAATCGTGGTTGCCGGCGATGACGACGATGTCGAGTTGCGGCAGGCGCGCGCGTGCCTGCTGCAGGAAGTGGTACAGCTGGCGCTGCGAGGCGGCCGACGGGTTGGCGTTGTCGAAGATGTCGCCCGCGATCAGCAGGGCATCGATCTCCTCGGTCACCAGGGTCTCGAGCAGCCAGTCGAGGAAGCGCTGGTGCTCCCAGGTCCGGTCGAAATTGTGCAGGGTCTGGCCGAGGTGCCAGTCGGAAGTGTGCAGCAGCCGCATGAATGGGACGGAACAGTCGGAAGCGTGGATGAGCCGCTTACTATAGCGCAGACGGCAAGCGCCTGTAAAAAGTTCTCCCGCGAACCGGCGGGCATGCCGAAAAGCTCATTACAATGATGACATGAGCGAACCGATCCTCACCCCGAGCGCCGCCCGCGCCCTGCACCTGGCCGCCCAGGGCATGTTGCAGCCACGCCGCGGCCGTGCAAGCAAGGACGCCGTGCTGGCCGCGATCCGGCGCATGGGCGTGTTGCAGATCGACACCATCAGCGTGGTCGCGCGCAGTCCGTATCTGGTGCTGTGGAGCCGCCTGGGCGACTACGATCCGTGCTGGCTCGACCAGTTACTGGAAGAAGGCAAACTGTTCGAGTACTGGGCGCACGAAGCCTGCTTCATCCCGATCGAGGATTACGGCCTGTACCGGCACCGCATGATCGATCCCGGCTCGCTCGGCTGGAAGTATTCTGCCAAGTTTCTGAAGGAACATCCCGACGTGGTCGAGCGGGTGCTGGATCATATCCGCGCCAACGGGCCGGTGCGCTCGGCCGATTTCGAACATGATGTTGACAATGAGGACGGCCAGCCCGGCGGCTGGTGGGCCTGGAAACCGGAAAAGCGCTCGCTCGAAGTGCTGTTCACGGCCGGCGTGCTGATGATCGCGCGGCGCCAGAACTTCCAGCGCGTCTACGACCTGGCCGAACGCGTGCTGCCGGGCTGGGACGACGGCCGCATGCCGTCCATGGACGCCACCCGGCGCCAGTTCGCGCTGCACACCGTCAAGGCGCTGGGCTTGGCCAGGGCCGGCTGGATTGCCGACTATCATCGCACCAAGCCGCCGCACATCAAGCTTGCGGCACTGCACGAGGAGGGCCTGCTGCTGCGCGCCCGGGTCGAAGGCTGGCGCGAGCCGGTGTACGTGCATCCCGACCATGCCGCGCTGCTGGAACGCGCCGCCGCCGGCGTGCTGGCGCCGACCCTCACCAGCCTGCTGTCGCCGTTCGACCCGATCGTGTGGGACCGGCGCCGCGCGCTCGACCTGTTCGGTTTCGATTACCGCCTGGAGTGCTACACGCCGGCCGCCAAGCGCCGCTACGGCTATTTCACGCTGCCGATCCTGCGCCGCGGCGCGCTGGTCGGGCGGGTCGATGCCAAGGCGCACCGCAAGGCCGGCGTGTTCGAACTCAAGGCGCTGGCGCTGGAGCCGGGCGTGCGCCTCAGCCCGCGCCTGGCCGCCGACATCGCCGGCGCCGTCGGACGCTGCGCGCGCTGGCACGGCTGCCCGCAGGTGACGCTGGCGCAGGCCAGTCCCGAGGCCTTCGGCCCCTTGCTGCGGGCGGCGCTGGCCGGGCCGCAGCCGTCATCCGCGGCAGCCTGACAGGCACCTGACAAGGCGGTGCAGGCAGTGCCGGGCGCGGTCTGCGGTTTGAGCTAGATCAAACGCCAACCCGGCAGGCGTCCTTACACTTGGTACTTCTTCAGGCCGATGACAACAAATCAACTACACCATTCGGCCTGGTCAATATCAATGCTTCCCATCCAGCTCCCCGTGCCGGCCCACCGTGCGGCGGCGCTGTGTTTGGGTCAAGGCAGACCAAGCGGAGAGAGAATGCTGACGTCGACTTACACCCTCGTTGCCTTGTCCGTCGAACAGACCAAAGTGCGGGGCGCGCTGCAATCGGTGGTCGAAGACCTGCATGCGCTGCCCGGCGATACCGGCACCCTGGCGCTGGGCCGCGCCGCCCAGCTGTGCGCCAGCCTGCGCCAGATCTACGACAGCTGCCACTGGCGCAAGCTCGACAAATTCCTGGTGCCGGCCCTGCGCCGCCACACCGCCGCCGCCGACGGCCTGCTGCACGAGCTCGACCAGCTCAGCCGCCACGCCGCCGAAGCCATCTACGTTGCCGAAGCCTGCGTGGCCAGGCCCGACCGTCCGGTGCCGCGCGAGCGTTTCTGCGACGCGGTCGAGCGCTGCGTGGCGGCGCTGCGCCTGCGCCTCGAGCGCGAGGAGCGCGAACTGTTTCCGTTGTCGCGCAGCGTGGTCGGCGATGCCGCCTGGTTCGCGATCGCCCACCAGATGCTGGCGCACGATGCCTATGCGCGCGAGCGGCGCGAGGCGCCGGCGCACGACGCTGCGGGCGGGCGCCGGACCGAAGCGCAGGCCTTGCTCGGCCAGGACAAGCACGGGGCGCCGCGCCGCGCGATACCGCTTTCCGTTGCCCACTGACACGTCTTCGAACCTGTGCTTCGCACGCGCCAGTCCGGTGTCCGGAAACCATCAGGCTTCTTTGTTATGATGGCGATTTTGGAAGTGCGATTTCATCATGTTCGAGTTCCTATTCAAGCGGCCGGGCGACAACAAGCCCGGCGACAAGCCGGCCGGACAGGGGGCGCAAGCGCCGCAGACCGGTAGCCGGACTGCGGCCCCATCCGCCGCCAGCCAGGCGCCTGCCGCTGCGACCGCCGCCGCGCGCGCGCAGCAGGCCGAGAAGCTGGGCCGGGTCCAGGGCGACGAGGCTGCCGCGGTGGAATTCATTCTTCAATGCGAATTCTCCGAACTGCGGCTGACCGCCGCCGAGTTCGTCCACAGCCCGGAAGCGCTGGAGCGCGTACACGCGGCGATGCGCAATACCGACCGCCGCGTCGCCAAGCTGATGCAGTCGCGCCTGGATGCCCACCGTCACCGCGAAGCCGAGCACCGGCGTGCCCAGACTGCCCTCGAGCAGGCCGAAACCCTGCTCAAGGATGCGTTGCTCACCCCCAACCACGTGGCCGACCTCGACCGCAAATGGGCGGTGATCGCGGCTCCCGAGCTGCAGGAGGATTTCCAGCGCGTGCGCGCCGCCCTCGGCCAGCGCCTGGAAGCCCAGGTGCAATTGCAACGCGCCATGATCGACCGCCTGGCCGCACTGCGCCAGCTGTCGGCCGGCGTCGCCGCGGGCAGCCTGCCGGCGGCCGAGCTGGCTGCGCGCCTGGAAGTGCTGGCCCGGGAGCAGGGGGCCGCGCTGCAGGCGCCGGAACACGCCTCGCTGCCGCGCGGCCTGGGCGCCGAGTTCGGTGTCGAGCACCAGAAACTGCAGGCCAGCCTGCATGCGATCGAAGCCGGCCAGACCGCGCTGGCGGCGCGCAATGCCTTCCTCGAACTGCAGCAGGGCAAGCCGGTTGTCGAGCTGAACGCCGACGCCCTGCGCAGGGAGTGGAAGGCGCTGCCCGCCTTGCCGCAGGAGCGCGAGGACGCACGCACCCAGGCGGTCGAGCTGCAGCGCCGTTTCGACGCGCTGCTGGCGAGCCTGCCGCAGCCCGTGGCCGAGCAGCGCAAGCCGAAGGATGGCAAGGGCGCGCACGAAGCGCGTCCGCCGAAGGCCGAGCAGGGCGGCGAGCTGGGCGGTGAAGCCCGCGAGCCGCGCAAGGCCAAGGGTGCCGACCAGCATTTCCTCGACACAATGGATGCAATGGAAGCGGCCTTGCAGCAAGGTTCGCTGGGCACCGCAGCCGACCTCGACAAGACGCTCAAGGAAGCGCGCGACAAGGGCATGCGCCTGACCCCGGCCCAGTCCGACCGCCTGGCCCACGTGCGTGCCGAACTGAAACGCCTGTCCGACTGGGCACGCTGGGGCGGCAACGTCTCGCGCGAGGAACTCATCAAGAACGTCGAAACGCTGGCCACCCAGAACCTGGCGATGAGCGAGCTGGCCAAGAAGGTCGGCAGCATGCGCGAGCGCTGGAAAGCCCTCGACAGCCTGTCCGGCGCCGCGCCGAAAAGCCTGTGGGAACGCTTCGACGCGGCCTGCAGCGCCGCCTACGCGCCCGCCGCCGCCCACTTCCGCCAGCTGGCCGACGAGCGCCACGCCAACGCGGCGCGCGGCGACAAGCTGATCGAGGAAGCGCGCGCCGAGATCGCCCGCCTGCAGTCCGGCGAAGCCGACTGGAAGCACGTGGCCGGCACCGTCCAGCGCCTGCGCCTGGCCTGGAGCCACCTGGGCGCGATCGACCGCAAGGAAAAGAAGCGCCTGGACGCGCAGTTCGCCGACGCCCTGAACGTGATGCAGGCCCCGCTCGAAGAGCAGCGCAAGGGCGAGATGGCCGAGCGCGAGGCGATCATCGAGGAAGCGGCGGCGATCGACCCGCACGACCGCCACGCGATCGACACCATGCGCGCCCTGCAGCAGCGCTGGCAGGAGCATGCCCGGGCGCTGCCGCTCGAACGCAAGAGCGAGCAGGCGCTGTGGCAGCGCTTCCGCGCGGTGTGCGACGACGTGTTCCAGCGCCGCAAGGACAGCATGCACGAAGCCGACATCGAGCGCCGTGCCCACGAGGCGGCCAAGGAAGCCATCAGCGCGCGCCTGGAAGCGGCCGCGCCCGAGGCTACCCCGGCGACCATGGGCAAGCTGCTGCGCGAGGCGCAGGCCGAGTGGCAGGCGATCGGCCCGGTGCCGCGCGCCCACGAAGCCCGGGTCGAGAAACGCTACCACGCCGCCGTGGCGCTGGTGCAGCAGCACGCCGACCAGGTGCGCCGCGCTGCGGGAGTGGCCCAGGCCAACCAGTTGCGCGACAAGCTGCGCCTGGTGCAGGAACTCGAGCAAAGCGTGGCCGATGCCGGCGAGGGCGACGGTGTGGATTGGGAAGCGCGCTGGAGCGCCTTGCCGGTCCTGGATGCCGAGCTGGAACGCACGCTGCGCGGCCGCTTCGACGCCGCCGTGCGCGCCCTGTCCGAAGGCCGCGCCGCCTACGCTAAACTGCTGGAAAGCAACCGCGGCATCCTGCTGCACGACCTGCTGCGCATGGAGATCGGGGCCGGCATCGACAGCGGTCCGGAATTCGCGCGCGAGCGCCTCAAGCTGCAGGTCGAGGTGCTGCAATCCTCGCTCAAGTCGGGCCAGAAGAACGGCAACCCGGCCACGCCCGGCGCCCAGTTGCGCGCGTTGCTGGCCCTGCCGGCGCTGGCCGACGCCCGAACCGTTTCGCGCATCGAGCAGCTGTCGATGCGCCTGGCGAAGGAGGGCAAATGACGGGCGCAGTCACTGAGGGAATTACTGAGGGAGTCGCTGAGGTAGTCACCGAAATGCGTACCGAGGTGCGGGTGCAGCAGGCCGACTTCGACCTCGGCGCCGAAGTCGCGCGCCTGCGCGCGGGCGACGCGCGCATCGGCGCGGTGGTCAGCTTCGTCGGCACGGTGCGCGACATGAACGACGGCGACCAGGTGGCCGAGCTCGAGCTGGAACACTATCCCGGCATGACCGAACGCGCGCTGGAAGACATCGTCGAGCAGGCCCGCGCCCGCTGGCCGCTGTACGGCGTGCTGGTGGTGCACCGCATCGGTCCGATGAAGCCGCAGGAGCAGATCGTGCTGGTGGCGGCCAGCGCCGCCCACCGCGGCGAAGCCTTTGCCGCCTGCGAATTCATCATGGACTACCTGAAGACCGATGCTCCGTTCTGGAAGAAGGAACAGACCCCGGCCGGGGCGCGCTGGGTCGATGCCCGCACCAGCGACGACAGTGCCAAGGCCAAGTGGGCGCTGGGCTGAGCCCGGATTCTGCTGCTCGACATCCAGGCGATGGTATTGCAATATGGCAATATCATCGCCTTGTCCTTTCAAGCGGAGAACAGTCATGCACCAGTCCCTGCCAGCACGCCCCAGCAGCGCCTTCGTCGGCGCTTCCTGGACCGCCCTGATCGTCGGCCTGATCGCCTACCTGGTCGGTCTGTGGAACGCCGACATGCAGCTCAACGAAAAAGGTTATTACTTCACCCTCCTGCTGCTGGGCAGCTTTGCCGCGGTCTCGCTGCAGAAGACCATGCGCGACCGCGCCGAGGGCATCGCCGTTACCGGCATGTACCTGGGCTTCTGCTGGATGGCGCTGGCCGGTGCCGTGCTGCTGCTGGGCGTCGGCCTGATGAACGCCACCCTCGCGCTGAGCGAAAAAGGGTTCTTTGCCATGTCCTTCGTGCTGGCGCAGTTCGCCATCATCGCCGTGCAGAAGAACGTGCGCGACCTGGCCGCGCTCGACGCCCAGGTCGCAGGCCGCGTCGCCGCCGCTAACTGACGCAGTCTCCATCCGGCAGGCGGCTCAGAACTGGATGATGCCGCCCACCGACACCCCGTTCATGTGGCTGGACGCCCCGGAAAAACCTTTCGAGCGGGTCCGGCCCAGTTCCCCCACCAGCGTGATCGCCTTGTTCAACGCGTAGTAGGCGCCCAGCGTGACGTTGGCGTTCGACTTCAGGCCGCCGGTGCCCGGACCGTCGTCGGTGTTGCGGCTCTGGCCGTAGTTGATGCCCAGCTTCAGCTTGTCGTCGGTTTTATACGTCGCCTGTAATAAATAGTGCGTCGTCTTGACGTCGCCCTGGTCGGCGTCCGACAGGATGCCCAGCCCCTTGCCGCGCTGCACGTTGGCGAAGAACGCGGCCTGGCCGTAGTCCATCGATGCGCCCAGCTCGATGGCGTTCATGCGCAGGTTGCCGAAGGCCGGGTTGGCGGATTCGAAATGCTGCGACTTGATCCCCAGCCAGCCCTTGGCCGGGCCGTAGGCGCCGCTCAGCTGCGCCTGCACCTGCGGCGTCGACTTGGCCGAATAGCGCCGTTCGGCCACCACCGGGGTGTCGTCGACTGGGCTCATCAGGCCGACGTCGAGCACCAGGCCGTAGGGCAGCACCGCCGGCGTGGTGTAGGCGATCTGGCCGTACTGGCCGGCATAGGCGTAGCCGGCACCGATGTGGCCGAGCGCCACCCGGCCGCGCTGGGTGGCCTGCACCGGCGCCCCGACGCCGAGCAGGGTCATGTCGCCGAGGATCACGCGGTCGCCGAAGATGCCATAGTCGCGCCCGAGCTTGACGGTGCCGATGGTGGCGTTGCCGAAGCTGAAGAAGGCTTCGCGCACGTCGACGGTGGCGTTCTGCGCGATGGCGCTGTCGGTCGCGGTGGCGACGTAGATGCCGATCTGCGCCTTGACGTCGTAGCCGCCCTGGTTGCTGCTGACGGAGGTGACCAGCCCGCTCGGCAGCAGGCCGTTGCCGACCGTGGTGCGGCGGTCCTCGCCGCCGCAGCCGAGCGTGCGGCCGGCCAGCGCCAGGCCGCCGTCGAAGTCGCCCTTGCAGCGCGCCACCGTGTAATAGGCGTTGACGTTGCCGCCGACGTTGACGGTCCAGTCGCCGGCCTTGATCTCGACCGCCCCCGCAGGGCGCAGGACGGCAGCGGCAAGCAAGCTCAACACAAGCACCTTTTTCATCGCTATCTCCTCGTTGTCGTTGTCTGGAATCGGCGCAGCGGCCGATGCCTGCCAACGCGCGCAATAAGCGTGCCGAGCATGCGAAACGGGTATATCCGGGGTAGCGAGCCCCTGCGGGCGCGCAAAAGGTGCGGAAACTGAACGCATGCACTCTGCATGCGTGCAGTTTGTGAACAGCTGGGTCAGCGCGGCTGTTCCGTTTCCGAGGCGGGCTCGGCTGCGCGCCCGTCGCCGCTGCGGCGCCAGGCGTCCAGCTCGCCCAGGCGCAGGTGGGCGGGCGCCCGGCGGCTGCGCGGTCCGGGCTTGCCGCGTCCCAGGCGCTGCGAACGGTAGATGCCGGTGTGGCCGGAAAACAGGTAGCTCAGCACGCAGGCGATGCCGGCATACACGCCGGCTTCGGCGCCGAACAGTTCGACCGCCATCAAGGTGGAGGCGATCGGCGTGTTGGCGGCGCCGGCGAACACGGCGACGAAGCCGACCCCGGCCAGCAGCGGGAACGGCAGCTGCAGCAGCGGCGCCAGCGCGTTGCCGAGCGTGGCGCCGACGTAGAACAGCGGCGTTACTTCGCCGCCCTTGAAGCCGCTGCCCAGCGAGACCACGGTGAAGGCCAGCTTGCCGGCCCAGTCCCAGGGCGGCAGCGGCTGCTGGAAGGCGGCCTGGATGGTCGGGATGCCCAGGCCCAGGTAGCGCTCGGCGCCGAGGCTCCAGCCCGCCGCCGCGACCACGATGCCGCCCAGCAGCGGCCGCAGCGGCGCATACGCCACGCGGTGCTTGACCCAGGCGCCCAGCGCGTGAGTGCACTGCGCGAACAGCCGTCCGGCCAGGCCGAAGGCGGCGCCGGCCACGCCCACCGCCGCCAGTGTCCACAGCGCCGGCGGCGGCACCGCGCCGATCGCGTAATGGGTGTGCTGTACGCCCCACCACAGGCCGACCTGATCGCCGGCGACGGCCGCTACCAGGCAGGGCAGCAGGGCGTTTGCGCCCAGGCGTCCGAGCGCCAGCACCTCCAGGCCGAAGACCGCGCCCGCCAGCGGGGTGCCGAACACCGAGGCGAAGCCGGCGCTGATGCCCGCCATCAGCAGCGTGCGGCGGTCTTCGGGACGCAGCCGGAACACGTGGGTCAGCTGGTCGGCCAGCGCGCCGCCCATCTGCACCGCGGTGCCTTCGCGGCCGACCGAGGCGCCGAACAGGTGCGAGGCCACGGTCCCGCCCAGCACCAGCGGCGCCATGCGCAATGGGATCACCCGCTTCGGATCGTGGATCTCGTCGATCAGCAGGTTGTTGCCGGCCTCGACCGCGCTGCCGAAGCGCAGGTAGAGCCAGCCGACCGCGAAGCCGCCCAGCGGCAGCAGGGCCAGCAGCCAGGGATGGGCGAGGCGGGTGGCAGTGGCCCAGGCCAGCGCGAACAGGAACAGGGCGGAGGCGCTGCCGGCCAGGGCGCCGACCAGCATGGCCAGCGGCAGCCACTTGATCAGGTAGCGCAGCAGCGCCGGCGGTTCGACATATTTATTGAATGAAGTCATGCAGGTCCTTTGCCCGAAATTCTAGCCCAGTCAAGGGAGGTTGAAGCAAAGTCCCTGGTTTCACATCTTGAAAAACTGGCATATGACCTTAAATTCCTTCCATCTTGAAAACTAACCTACATCACTAGGGGCACAAAAAATGCGGCAAGACAAATTGACGACCAAGCTCCAGGAAGCGCTGGCGGATGCCCAGAGCCTGGCGGTCGGCAACGACAATCAGTACATCGAACCGGTGCACCTGCTGAGCGCCCTGTTGAACCAGGACGATGGCAGTGCGCGCTCGCTGCTGCAACGCGCCGGCGTCAACGTGGGCAGCCTCGCCAACGCGCTGCGCCATGCACTCGAGCGCCTGCCGAAAGTCTCGGGCACCGGCGGCGACGTGCAGGTCGGACGCGAACTGGTCGGCCTGCTGAACCTGGCCGACCGCGAATCGCAGCGGCGCGGCGACCAGTTCCTGTCCAGCGAAATGGTGCTGCTGGCGCTGGTGGACGACAAGTCCGACGCCGGCCGCCTGGCACGCGAACACGGGCTGACCAAGAAGGCGCTGGAATCGGCGATCCAGGCGGTGCGCGGCGGCGAATCGGTCAACTCGCAGGAAGCCGAAGGCAACCGCGAGGCATTGAAGAAATACACGCTCGACTTGACCGAGCGCGCCCGCATGGGCAAGCTCGACCCGGTGATCGGCCGCGACGACGAGATCCGCCGCGCGATCCAGGTGCTGCAGCGCCGTACCAAGAACAACCCGGTGCTGATCGGCGAACCGGGTGTCGGTAAAACCGCCATCGTCGAAGGCCTGGCGCAGCGCATCGTCAACGGCGAAGTGCCGGATTCGCTCAAGGGCAAGCGCGTGCTGTCGCTCGACATGGCGGCGCTGCTGGCGGGCGCCAAGTTCCGCGGCGAGTTCGAGGAACGCCTGAAGTCCGTGCTGAAGGAACTGGCGCAGGACGAGGGCCAGACCATCGTCTTCATCGACGAGATCCACACCATGGTCGGCGCCGGCAAGGCCGAGGGCGCGATGGACGCGGGCAACATGCTGAAACCGGCGCTGGCGCGCGGCGAGCTGCACTGCGTCGGCGCGACCACGCTCGACGAGTACCGCAAGTACGTCGAGAAGGATGCCGCGCTGGAGCGCCGCTTCCAGAAGATCCTGGTGGACGAGCCGAGCGTGGAGGCGACCATCGCCATCCTGCGCGGCCTGCAGGAAAAGTACGAGCTACACCATAAAGTCGAGATCACCGACCCGGCGATCATCGCCGCGGCCGAGCTGTCGCACCGCTATATTACGGACCGCTTCCTGCCCGACAAGGCGATCGACCTGATCGACGAGGCTGCCTCGAAGATCAAGATCGAGATCGACTCCAAGCCGGAAGTGATGGACAAGCTCGACCGCCGCCTGATCCAGCTGAAGATCGAGCGCGAAGCCGTCAAGAAGGAAACCGACGAAGCCTCGCAGCGCCGTCTCGACCTGATCAACGAGGAAATCGCGCGCCTGGAGCGTGAGTACAACGATTACGAAGAGATCCTGAAGGCCGAGAAGGCGGCGGTACAAGGCACCACCCACATCAAGGAAGAGATCGAGCGCATCCGCCTGCAGATGGACGAAGCCAAGCGCCAGTCCAACTGGCAGAAGGTCTCGGAGCTGCAGTACGGCCGCCTGCCGGAGCTGGAAAAACAGCTCAAGGATGCCGAAGAAGCGGGCGCGCGCGCCGAGGGCGAAGCGGATGGCAACGGCGCCAAGCCGCGCTTGCTGCGCACCCAGGTCGGCGCCGAGGAAATCGCCGAGGTGGTCTCGCGCGCGACCGGCATTCCGGTGGCGCGCATGATGCAGGGCGAGCGCGACAAGCTGCTGCATATCGAAGAGAAGCTGCACGAGCGCGTGGTGGGGCAGGACGAGGCGATCGAGGCGGTGTCGGATGCGATCCGCCGTTCGCGCGCCGGCCTGGCCGACCCGAACCGTCCGTACGGCTCCTTCATGTTCCTGGGCCCGACCGGCGTCGGCAAGACCGAGCTGTGCAAGGCATTGGCGAACTTCCTGTTCGACACCGAAGAGTCGCTGATCCGCATCGACATGAGCGAGTTCATGGAGAAGCATTCGGTGGCCAGGTTGATCGGCGCGCCCCCGGGCTACGTCGGCTACGAGGAAGGCGGCTACCTGACCGAGGCGGTGCGGCGCAAGCCCTACAGCGTGATCCTGCTGGACGAGATCGAGAAGGCGCACCCGGACGTGTTCAACGTCCTGCTGCAGGTGCTTGACGACGGCCGCATGACCGACGGCCAGGGCCGCACGGTGGACTTCAAGAACACGGTGATCGTGATGACCTCGAACCTGGGTTCGCACAAGATCCAGTCGATGGACACCGACGAGCCGGCGGTGGTCAAGCTGGCCGTGATGGCCGAGGTGCGCGGTCACTTCCGCCCCGAGTTCATCAACCGCATCGACGAGATCGTGGTGTTCCATGCACTCGACGAGAAGAACATCGGCGCGATCGCCAAGATCCAGCTGCACGGCCTGGAGCAGCGCCTGGCCAAGATGGAGATGTCGCTCGAACTCAGCGACGCGGCCCTGCAGACCATCGCGGAAGCCGGTTTCGATCCGGTGTACGGCGCGCGGCCGCTGAAGCGCGCGATCCAGCAGCAGATCGAGAATCCGCTGTCGAAGGCGATCCTGTCCGGACGCTTCGGGCCGAAGGACACGATCCGGGTCGATGCGCGCAACGGGCAGCTGATCTTTGGCGAGGAGCCGGCGGTCGAGTTGGCCAAATAAGCCGCTGCTGCAAAGTCTTAACTGCAAAACCCCGCCGGTGCAAGCCGGCGGGGTTTTTGTTCATGGCGACTTGATGTCATACCAAATCCTTTCCAGCAAGCATCAATAGCCGGACACCCGCTCCGGCGCATCATTTCCTGGCTGCGTGCCCTGCCGTTTTCCCGCATCGTGAAAAGCGGTTCGCCAACATGAAACGGCTTGCGCAAACGCCAGCCCGGCCATTCCCATTTTAAGAAACCTGCTTCCGCATCATGGAATAAGGTATATAAGTGATTGAATAAAAAAGAAATAAAAAAGCTCCTATGTCTTATATAAGAGTGTGGTGCTCTGCACAAACCGGCCTATCATTGATCCAACAGCGCTTCCTTCTTTCCCTCTTTCACATTAACGCAGCTTTCTTAAATCAGGAGAACACCATGGCAACCCGTGAACAGCAAATCGCCGCTCTGCAACAGGAATGGGACAGCAACCCGCGCTGGCAGGGCGTGACCCGCCATTACACGGCCGAAGACGTCGTGCGCCTGCGCGGCTCGGTGCGCATCGAGCACACGCTGGCCCGCCGCGGCGCCGAGAAACTGTGGCATCTGCTGAACACCGAGGACTACGTCAACACGCTGGGCGCGCTGACCGGCAACCAGGCCATGCAGCAGGTCAAGGCCGGACTGAAGGCGATCTACCTGTCCGGCTGGCAGGTGGCGGGCGACGCCAACGTGGCGGGCGAGATGTACCCGGACCAGTCGCTGTACCCGGCCAACTCGGTGCCGCTGGTGGTGCGCCGCATCAACAACACCTTCCAGCGCGCCGACCAGATCCAGTGGTCGGAAGGCAAGGGCGACATCGATTACTTCGCGCCCATCGTGGCCGATGCCGAAGCCGGTTTCGGCGGCGTGCTGAACGCCTACGAGCTGATGAAGTCCATGATCGAAGCCGGCGCCGCCGGCGTGCACTTCGAAGACCAGCTGGCCTCGGTCAAGAAGTGCGGCCACATGGGCGGCAAGGTGCTGGTGCCGTCCCGCGAAGCGGTCGAGAAGCTGACCGCGGCGCGCCTGGCAGCCGACGTGATGGGCACCCCGACCCTGGTGATCGCCCGCACCGATGCCGAGGCGGCCGACCTGCTGACCTCGGACGTGGATGCCAACGACAAGGCATTCTGCACCGGCGAGCGCACCGTCGAAGGATTCTTCCGCGTGCGGCCGGGCATCGACCAGGCGATCTCGCGGGCACTGGCCTACGCGCCGGTCGCCGACCTGGTCTGGTGCGAGACCGGCAAGCCGGACCTGGCCTTCGCCAAGCGCTTCGCCGAAGCCGTCCATGCCAAGTTCCCGGGCAAGATGCTGGCCTATAACTGCTCGCCCTCGTTCAACTGGAAGAAGAACCTGGACGACAGCACCATCGCCAAATTCCAGAAAGAGCTGGGCGCGATGGGCTACAAATTCCAGTTCATCACGCTGGCCGGCTTCCATGCGCTGAACTACAGCATGTTCAACCTGGCGCACGGCTATGCCCGCAACGGCATGTCGGCCTTCGTCGAGATGCAGGAAGCCGAGTTCGCCGCCGCCGACAAGGGCTTCACCGCCGTCAAGCACCAGCGCGAAGTCGGTACCGGCTATTTCGATGCGGTCACCCAGACCATCCAGCAGGGCCAGAGCTCGACCACGGCCTTGCACGGCTCGACCGAGGATGAACAGTTCTTCGACGAAAAGAAAGTCGCCTGATTCCTGCATCCGGCCAGCATCCAAAGCCGCAGCGCGCACCAGCCGCTGCGGCTTTTTCATGTCGGAGGTTTGGGCGGGGCACATAACTAGTGGATAATGCCGGCAATATGCGCGGAAACTCACCGCCGCCGCACCACCTTTTTTGGAATCCCACTATGTTTAGCTACCGCCACGCCTACCACGCGGGCAATCACGCCGACGTCCTCAAGCATTTTGTTCAGGTACAGCTGCACCAGTACATGAACCAGAAGGACACTGCCTATACCTATATCGATACCCACGCCGGCGTCGGCGTGTACGCGCTCGACAGCGTCCAGGCGAGCAAGAGCGGCGAGTATCTGGACGGCATCGCCCGCCTGTGGGAGCGCGACGATCTGCCCAAGGCACTGGCCGATTACGTCGACGTGGTGCGCGCGCTGAACCCGAGCGGCAAGCTGCGCTATTACCCGGGCTCGCCCTACGTCGCCGAGCAGGTGTCGCGTCCGGAAGACCGGCTGCGCCTGTTCGAACTGCACCCGGCCGACATCAAGCACCTGGTCGACAACTTCCGCAAGCTGGAAGCGCACAAGGCCGAGCAGGGCGAACGCGCACGCGGGCGCCGCATCCTGATCGATTACAAGGACGGTTTCCAGGCGCTGAAAGCGCTGCTGCCGCCGCCGTCGCGCCGGGCGCTGGTGCTGATCGACCCGCCGTATGAAGTCAAGCTCGATTACAAGCACGTGCGCGACGCACTGGAAGACGCGCTCGAGCGCTTCCCGTCCGGCACCTACGCGATCTGGTATCCGGTGCTGCAGCGCATGGAGTCGCGCCAGTTTGCCGACCGCCTGAAGCGCCTGCCGGCCAAGGAGTGGCTGCACGTGACGCTGACGGTGGCCACGCCGGGCCCGGACGGCACCGGCATGCACAGCAGCGGCATGTTCATCCTGAATCCGCCGTACACGTTGGAAGCGACGCTGCGCGAAACCATGCCTTACCTGGTACAGGTGCTGGGCCAGGACGGCGGCGCCACTTTCCGCATCGAGCGCGGCAACCAAGTGACGGGTGCCGGGCTGGGCGCGGGCTCGTCGCGCGCGGCCGGTACCGGACCGCGGGTGCCGGTTGGCAATGCACGCCGCGCCAGCCCGCTGTCCGGCGGCGGCAGCCTGCGCCTGCCGGGCCAGCCCTACGTCGATGCGGCGGGCGCGCGTCCGGCGGCCAAGGATGGCGAAGGCAAGGAAGCGCGTCCGGCCCGTCCGCGCGCCGGCGAATACCGTCCGCCGCAGGGCAAGCCGGGCGCACGCAGCGCACCGGAAGTGCCGGCACGTGGCGGCGAGCGTCCCAAGACGGCCAATCCAGCCACCGGCGCGCCGGCCAAGCGCGCCCTCGGCGCCGACAAGCGCGGCGCGCGCCCCGATGCGGCGCGTCCGTCCGGGCCGGGCGCACCCCGCGGTCCCAAGCGCAACGGCTCCGGCCGCGCCTGAGCGGCAGCGTCGAGCAATCGTTTGCGAAGACCGGCGCGACGCCGTCAGGCGTCTCCATGTCTTCGTAACGATTTGATACGATGTCGAAATGTAAAGACTATCAGTCTGTAGTATAGTCGGTCCCGAGTTCCGGCCGGTCCGGACCCGGCGTGCCTGTTGCGCGCCGAAATTTGTTTCACAGGAGTTTTACATGCATGCGGTTGCAACGGCAGTGACGTCCGTGCCGTCCGATGATTTCTTTCTGGCGCGCCAGCCCATTCTCGGGCGCGACCAGAAGCTGGTGGCGTTCGAGCTGCTGTTTCGCGCCGCCCCGGAGCACGAGGACGCGCAGCTGACCGATTATGCCGCAGCCACCGCTGCCGTGATTTCCCACGCGTCGCAGCTCGGGATGCATCAGGTGGTGGGTGAACAAGTGGCCTTCGTCAATGTGGACGAGGTCGTGCTGATGAGCGATTTCGTCCGGTTCCTTCCTCCCGATAAGGTCATCCTGGAAATCCTGGAAACCGTGCAGGCGACGCCGCAAGTGATGGCGCGCGTGCGGGAACTGAAGGAACTCGGCTTCAAGTTCGCCCTCGACGATGTTATAGGCCATTCCGAGCAAGTAAGCAAGCTGATGGACCTGGTCGACGTGATCAAGATCGACCTGCAGGGCGTCAGCCGCGACGAGTTGGTCGAACTGGTCAGGTCGCTGCAGGGCCGGCACCAGAAGCTGCTGGCGGAAAAGGTCGAAACCGTCGAAGAGTTTCAGTTGTGCATGGACCTGGGCTTCGAATATTTCCAGGGCTATTACTTTGCCCGCCCGGTGATCCTGTCGGGCAAGAAGATCTCGCCATCCGAAATGGTGCTGCTGCGCCTGATGGACCTGATCAATTCGAACGCCGACAACGAGGCGATCGAAGCGGCCGTCAAGCGCGACACCCTGCTCAGCCTGAACCTGCTGCGCCTGGTGAACAGCTACCTGACCGGTACCGGCGTCGAGCGCATCGAATCGGTTTCCGAGGCCCTGTCGCGCCTCGGTCGCAGCCAGCTGCAGCGCTGGCTGCAGATCCTGCTGTACAGCGGTCCGGACGGCCATGTGGAACTGGATTCGCCGCTGCTGCAGATGGCCACCACGCGCGGCCGCCTGCTCGAACTGATGACGCTGACCCTGCGTCCGGGCGACGTCGAGGGCGCCAACAACGCCTTCACGATCGGCATCATGTCGCTGATGGATGCGCTGTTCGCGGTGCCGATGCACGAGATCCTGGAGCGGGTCGAGGTGTCGCACGAAGTGCGCGCTGCGCTGCTCGACCGTGCCGGCGACTACGGTGCGATGCTGCAGGTGGCGGAGGAGCTGGAGCGGACCGAATGCACGCGTGCCATGACCCAGGCGCTGGGCAAGCTGGGCCTGTCGACCAAGCAGTTGCGCGAGATCGAGCTGGCGGCCTTCGATTGGGTGAGCGAGTTGAGCGGGGCGGAAGTGCACTGAGGCTCGCAAGCCCTAGTGCCAGCTTCCACCATTGGCTTAAAAACGTCGCCCCTGCGCAGGCAGGGGCCCAAGTCGCACGCATTTCGACAGCGCGTAAAACTTGGGCCCCTGCCTTCGCAGGGGCGACGTTTATGCGCTAACGCACGGGTGATACGCTAACGTGCTTCAATAGCTTCAGTTACTGCCCCAAGAACAGGAACACCGTCGGCTTCTTGTGAAAATCCGGCGCCTTGTTGGCCGCCAATAAACCCTTCCACTTCGCCGCCGTCATGGTCCTGACCGACTCGCTCGGCAGCGACAGGTCCGTCGCCACACAAATCAGGGTGCCTGGCTGGCAGCTCGCCACCAGTGCTTCCAGCATCGCGCCGTTGCGGTACGGCGTTTCGATCAGCAACTGCGTCTGTTTTTCGCTGCGCGAGCGGCCTTCGAGTTGCTGGATGCGCTTGCTGCGCTGGGCGGCATCGGTCGGCAGGTAGCCGTTGAAGGCGAAGCTCTGGCCGTTCAGGCCGCTCGCCATCACCGCCAGCAGCAGCGACGACGGCCCGACCAGCGGGCGCACCGTGATGCCGTGCTGGTGCGCCAGGCGGACCAGGTCGGCGCCCGGGTCGGCCACGGCCGGCACGCCGGCTTCCGAGACCAGGCCGGCATCGCGGCCGTCGAGCAGCGGCGCCAGCAGGGCGGTCAGCGCCGCGGCAGGGGTGTTCACGTTGAGTTCGGCGATCTGGATTTCCTGCAGCGGTTTCGCCAGCGGATGGTCGATCGCCACCAGTTTCAGGAAGGCGCGCGCGGTCTTGGCGTTTTCGGCGACGAAATAGTCGAGCTGTGCGGCGACGGCCTGCACCTGCTCGGGCAGGATGTGGGACAGCGCGTGCGGCGCGGCTTCGGTGGCGCCAAGGGTGTTCGGGATCAGGTAGAGAGTGCCGGGCATGGAAAAATCAGGTTACACACCAAAAAAGGAAACACCGGCGCGGCGCAGCATGTCGGTCAGGGCGATCAGGGGCAGGCCGGTGAGGGCGGTCGGGTCGCTGCTGTCGATGCGCTCGAGCAAGGCGATGCCCAGGCCTTCGTTCTTGGCGCTGCCGGCGCAATCGTAGGGCTGTTCGATGCGCAGGTAGGCGTCGAGTTCGGCATCCGGCAGGTCGCGGAAGCTGACCAGCGTCTGCACGTTCTCGATCTGCACGGCGCCGGGCGCGGCCGGATCCAGGCGGCTGTCCCACAGGCACAGGGCGGTATGGAACACCACCTGGCGGCCGCGCATCAGTTGCAGTTGCGCCAGCGCGCGCGCATGGTCGCCCGGCTTGCCGATCTGGAGGCCGTCCAGCGTGGCGACCTGGTCCGAACCGATCACCAGCGCGCCCGGACGCAGGCGCGCGACCGCGGCGGCCTTCTCGCGCGCCAGGCGCAGGGCGGTCGCCTGCGGCGCTTCGCCGGGCTGCGGGGTTTCGTCGATGTCGGGGGAGATCGCCTCGAAAGGCAGGTGCAGGCGTGCCAGCAATTCGCGCCGGTACGCGGAACTCGACGCCAGAATGATGCCGGGAACGGCGGAACTTGGTATCATGTCGTCCAGTCCAATATTCATAAGCAAAACAAATAGATGCAGCCCCCGGCGTGTCCGGTGCATGCCCGAAGCGGCCTGTCGCGGATCGGTCGGATCGGACCCCAAAAAATGCAGCAAGTCTTTGACTACGCGGGGCTAAGCCTGCTATTATCGCAGGTTTTCCGGGGAAGTTTTTTCAAATGAGCGCTTTTGTCATCGACGCCTTCGAATTTTGCCGGAACAACGGCTACCGTGAAGGCGTCACGCCGGTGGCCGAGATGACGCGATTGGCAGCCGATTGCGCCGATCCGTCCGGCGAGATCGCCTGGTCGATCCAGGGCGGCCAGACCAGGCAGGGCTACCCGTCGATGACCCTGTCGGTGTCGGGCAAGGTCAACCTGGTGTGCCAGCGTTGCCTCGGGCCGTTTGCATACGAGATCGATTCGTCGACCATGCTGGTGCTCGGCAAGGACGACGCGGATGCGGACGAGATCGAGGAAGTCCTCGACGACGAGAGCATCGACGTGATCGTCGGCAGCCACGAAGCCGATATTCGCCAGTTGCTGGAAGATGAAGCCCTGCTGGCCCTGCCGCAGGCACCGAAACACGAGGTGTGCCCCGATACCAAGTTGATGGACTCCCTGAAGTCCGATAAGGTATCGCCTTTCGCGGCACTGAAGAGCCTCAAGCCAGAATAATCAGCAGTAAAAGCAGAATTTCGCAGGTCCGGCCAGCCCGAGCGGGTGCCGTGACTGCATCAAGAACGTGTCAAACGCGTGCAGCAATCGAGTATGGCAGTGTAGTGAGTTGTACAGCAGCGTTAAACATGTCGGCAGTCATTCGTGTTGAATGATTGCCGCTGGGATACTCGATGCGCATGGTTTTGCGAGTCGAATGTGTTAGAATTTTAGAACTTATGTTTAGGAGTCATCATGGCAGTTCAGCAGAATAAGAAGTCCCCGTCCAAGCGCGGCATGCACCGTTCGCACGATTTCCTGGTTGCACCGAACCTGGCAGTCGAGCCGACCACCGGCGAAACCCACCTGCGTCACCATATCAGCCCGAACGGTTTCTACCGTGGCCGTAAAGTGCTCAAGACCAAGAACGACGAGTAATCGACGTCTTGCTGTTTTGTACGAGAAAGCGGTGTTACGTATGTTAAGTGCGTGGCACCGCTTTTTCTTTCGTATTTCATGTGACACCGGCTGCAAAACTAGCTTGCGCACCGTCATTTTCACCATCGCTGACTCGGTCGTGCAACCTGCAACGATCCGGGGCCAGGCCGCCGCTGGCACTTCCTGAGCCGCGGTTCATCCCGACAAATGACAATTAAAATCTCCATTGACTGCATGGGCGGCGATCACGGCCCCTCAGTTACCATTCCGGCAGCGCTCGCATTCCTCAAGCAAGAACCCGAAGCCGAACTGATTCTGGTTGGCCTCGAAGACCAGCTGCGCGCCGAACTCAAGAAACACCACGCGGTCGATAATCCGCGCCTGTCGATCCAGCACGCCGCCGAAGTGGTGGCGATGGACGATCCGATCGAAGTCGCCCTGCGCCGCAAGAAGGATTCCTCGATGCGCGTGGCGATCGAGCAGGTCAAGAGCGGCAGTGCCGCCGTCTGCGTGTCCGCCGGCAATACCGGCGCCCTGATGGCGATCTCGCGCTACGTGCTCAAGACCATGGCCGACGTCGACCGTCCGGCGATCTGCTCGATCCTGCCGAACGTGAAGGGCCGCCCGACCTACATGCTGGACCTGGGCGCCAACGTCGACTGCGAACCGCACCACCTGCACCAGTTCGCCATCATGGGCGCGGTGCTGTTCGAAGCGATGGAACACCGCCGCCCCAGCATCGGCCTGCTCAACGTGGGCACCGAGGAAATCAAGGGCAATGAGGTGGTCAAGGCCACCGCGCCGCTGCTGCGCGCCGATCACGAGCGCGGCATCCTGAATTTCCATGGCAATGTGGAAGGCAACGATATCTTCAAGGGCACCGTCGACGTCGTCGTGTGCGACGGTTTCGTCGGCAACGTGACCCTGAAGGCGATCGAGGGCCTGTCGCGCTTCGTCAAGGCGACCCTGATGGAAACCACGCTGTCCAAGCTGGGCGCGCTGATCGCGCGCAAGTCGCTGAAGAAACTCAATCCGGAAAGCTACAACGGCGCCGGCCTGCTGGGCCTGAAGGGCCTGGTGTTCAAGAGCCATGGCGGCGCCAATGCGTACGCTTATGAGTGGGCAATCCGCCGCGCTTTTGATGCCGCGAAATATAATGTGCAAGATCAACTCTCGGCCATGATCCATGAGTTGATGCCGCAAACCCCTGACCCGGAAGCGCCAGGCTCAACCATTCAGCAGGCCAAGCAATGACTGTGTACAGCAAAATCATCGGCACCGGCAGCTATCTGCCGGCGCAGCGCGTCACCAACGACGACCTCGCCGCCCAACTGGCAGCCAAGGGGATCGACACCTCGGACGAGTGGATCGTCACCCGCAGCGGCATTTCGGCGCGCCACTACGCCGCCGCCGACGAGCAGGCTTCCGACCTGGCCGTGAAGGCCGGCCTCAAGGCCCTGGAAGCGGCCGGCATGCTGCCCGAGCAGATCGACCTGATCATCGTCGCCACTTCGACGCCCGATTTCTACGGCAATTTCCCGAGCACCGCCTGCATCGTGCAGAACAAGCTCGGCATCCGCAACCACGGCGCCGCCTTCGACGTGGCCGCCGTCTGCAGCGGCTTCGTGTACGCGATGTCGACCGCCGACGCTTTCATCAAGGCCGGCAATGCGAAGAACGTGCTGGTGATCGGCACCGAAGTGTTCTCGCGCATCCTCGACTTCAACGACCGCAGCACCTGCGTGTTGTTCGGCGACGGCGCCGGCGCGGTCGTCATGACGGCCTCCGAGGAGCCGGGCGTGCTGGCGGTGAAACTGCATGCCGACGGCAGCCACGGCCACATCCTGTGCGGCCCGACCAACCCGAGCAATGCCGCCGTCGAGGGCGAGAAGTTCCTGTACATGGACGGCCCGGCGGTGTTCAAGCTGGCCGTGTCGGTGCTGGAAAAGGTCGCCAACGAAGCGCTGGCGCATGCCGGCATGCCTGCGAGCGCAATCGATTGGCTGATTCCGCACCAGGCCAACCTGCGCATTATGAGCGGCACCGCCAAGAAGCTGGGCCTGCCGACCGAAAAGATGGTCGTCACCGTCAATGAACACGGCAACACCTCGGCCGCCTCGATCCCGCTGGCACTCGACCAGGCGGTGCGCGACGGCCGCATCCAGCCCGGCCACACCATCATGATGGAAGGTGTGGGCGGCGGCTTCACCTGGGGCGCCGTCCTGGCGCGCATGTGATTTAGAGAGGGGGGGCGCAAACCTACTGCGCGTCGAATTTTCGTCGGGGCCGCCGAGGCCTGCGATGCTCCGCTACGGCGGACCGGCCGTACCCAAGTACGGCTGCGCTTCTCGGACTGCGCGTCCCGGACGAAACTTCTTCCGCTCGCTACGGTTTTCGATTCCCCCCAAGACACTAGGAGTACAAGAAAAAAATGAGTAAATTCGCATTCCTGTTTACGGGCCAGGGCGCCCAGGCCGTCGGCATGCTGAACGGCTTCGCCGGCAACCCGGTGGTCGAGCAGACCGTGGCCGAAGCCTCCGAGGCGCTGGGCCAGGACCTCGGCAAGCTGATCGCCGAAGGTCCGAAGGAAGACCTGGACCTGACCACCAATACCCAGCCGGTGATGCTGACCGCGGCCGTGGCCGTGTACCGCGCCTGGATCGCCGCCGGCGGTCCCAAGCCGGCCATCGTCGCCGGCCATAGCCTGGGCGAATACTCGGCCTTGGTGGCCGCGGGCGTGATCGACTTCAAGGATGCGGTGCCGCTGGTGCGCTTCCGCGCCCAGTCGATGCAGGACGCGGTGCCGGTCGGGCAGGGCGGCATGGCCGTCATCCTCGGCCTGCAGGCCGACGACGTGCGCGCCGTGTGCGCCGAGGCAGCCCAGGGCGACGTCGTGGAAGCCGTCAACTTCAACGAGCCGACCCAGATCGTGATCGCCGGCCACACCGCCGCTGTCGAGCGCGCCTGCGAGATCGCCAAGGCCAAGGGCGCCAAGCGCGCCATGAAGCTGGCGGTGTCGGCGCCGTTCCACTCGTCGCTGCTCAAGCCCGCATCGGACCGCCTGCGCGAGTACATGGACAAGCTGCGTTTCGCCGCGCCGCAGATCGACTTGATCAACAACGTGGACGTCGCTATCCTGAACGATCCGGCCGCGATCAAGGATGCGCTGGTGCGCCAGGCCGCCGGCCCGGTCCGCTGGGTCGAGACGATGCAGAAGATGGCTGCCGAGGGCGTGACCCAGGTCATCGAGTGCGCGCCGAGCAAGACCCTGATCGGCATGGCCAAGCGCATCGATCCGGTGCTGGTGGGCGAGGCGCTGGTCGACCAGGCCGCGCTGGAACGCGTGCTGGCTGCGGTCAAGGCCTAAAAGAATCAACAAGCGAAGGAACAGAATGAATCTGCAAAACCAAGTTGCTCTCGTCACCGGCGCCTCGCGCGGCATCGGCAAGGCCATCGCGCTGGAACTGGCGCGCCAGGGTGCCAAAGTGGTCGGCACCGCCACCACCGAATCCGGCGCCGAAGCCATCACGGCCTACCTGGCCGAGTTCGGCGGCAAGGGCGTGATGCTGAACGTGACCGACGCCGCCCAGTGCGCAGCGGTCATCGACGACGTCACCAAGAGCGTCGGCAGCATCGGTATCCTGGTCAACAATGCCGGCATCACCCAGGACAACCTGGCGATGCGCATGAAGGACGAGGAGTGGGACAGCGTGATCGCCACCAACCTGACCGCCGTCGGCCGCCTGTCGCGCGCCGTGCTGCGCGGCATGATGAAGGCCAAGCAGGGCCGCATCATCAACATCACCTCGGTGGTGGGGTCGAGCGGCAATCCGGGCCAGATGAATTACGCCGCCGCCAAGGCCGGCGTGGCCGGCATGAGCCGCGCGCTGGCACGCGAGATCGGCAGTCGCAACATCACCGTGAACTGCATCGCGCCGGGCTTCATCGATACCGACATGACCAAGGGCCTGGGCGAAGGCCAGCACGAAGCGCTGCTGACCCAGATTCCGCTGGGCCGCCTCGGCCAGCCGGAAGACATCGCCCATGCGGTGGCCTTCCTGGCCGGTCCGCAAGCCGCTTACATTACGGGTACCACGCTGCACGTCAACGGCGGCATGTACATGAACTGATCGGCTCTGCCTTTTTTTAATAAATCTCAGCTTTTAGCAGTAGTTTCAGCCGAATTAGCGTCAGACGCTGAAAATAGTTTTTCAACGCGCAAACCCTGATAAAATGCGCGCACTTTCCGCAACACATACCTAATGGAGCCATAACATGTCGGATATCGAACAACGCGTTAAAAAAATCGTCGCTGAGCAACTGGGTGTTGCAGAAGCTGACATCAAAATCGACTCCTCGTTCGTTGACGATCTCGGCGCAGATTCCCTGGACACCGTTGAACTGGTGATGGCACTGGAAGACGAATTCGAAATGGAAATCCCGGACGAGCAGGCCGAGAAGATCACCACCGTTCGCCAGGCAATCGAATACGCCCAGGCGCACGTCAAGGCCTAAGCAGCCAAGTTTTAAGGATTTCAGGAGAAACGCTTGAGTTCACGCAACCGTCGTGTCGTTGTTACCGGCCTGGGTTGCATCTCCCCGATCGGCAATACCATTGCCGAGGCGTGGGAGGCAGCACTGGCGGGCAAGTCGGGCATTGCCAACATCACCAAGTTCGACGCCTCGTCCTTTTCGACCCGCTTTGCGGGCGAAGTGAAGAACTTCGTCGTCGAAGATTACCTGCCGGGCAAGGAAGGCCGCCACATGGATTCGTTCATCCATTTCGGCATGGCCGCCGGTATCCAGGCTTTGCAGGATTCGGGGATCGAAGTCACCGAGGAAAATGCCGACCGTATCGGCGTGGTCGTGGGCTCGGGCATCGGCGGTCTGCCGATGATCGAAGAGACCAAGGCGGAGTACGACAGCCGCGGCCCGCGCCGCATTTCGCCGTTCTTCGTGCCGGCCTCGATCATCAACATGATCTCGGGCGACCTGTCGATCAAGTTCGGCCTGCGCGGCCCGAACCTGGCGATCGTGACCGCCTGCACCACCGGCCTGCACTGCATCGGCCAGGCTGCGCGCCTGATCGAGTACGGCGACGCCGACGTGATGATCGCGGGCGGCGCGGAATCGACCGTGTCGCCGCTGGGCCTGGGCGGTTTCGCTTCGGCACGCGCGCTGTCGTCGCGCAACGACGATCCGGCCACCGCATCGCGTCCGTGGGACCGCGACCGCGACGGCTTCGTGCTGGGCGAGGGTGCCGGCGTGATGGTGCTCGAAGAGTACGAACATGCCAAGGCGCGCGGCGCCAAGATCTATGCGGAAGTCGTCGGCTTCGGCATGAGCGCGGATGCCAACCACATCACCGCGCCGCTCGAAGACGGCAGTGGCGCCTCGCGCTGCATGGTGTCGGCAATGCAGTATGCCGGCATCAACCCGGACCAGGTGCAGTATGTGAATGCGCACGGCACCTCCACCCCGGTCGGTGACGTCGCGGAAGTAAAAGGCATCAAACGCACCTTTGGCGATCATGCGAACAAGCTGATCGTCAACTCCACCAAGTCGATGACCGGCCACCTGCTGGGCGGCGCCGGCGGCCTGGAGTCGGTGTTCACCGTGCTGGCGATCCATAAGCAGGTGTCGCCGCCGACGATCAATATCTTCAACCAGGATCCGGAATGCGACCTGGACTTCTGCGCCAACACGGCGCGGGACTGGAAGATCGATTACGCGGTGAAAAACTCGTTCGGCTTCGGCGGTACCAACGGTACGCTGGTCTTTGCGAAGATCTAAGCAAAGCACCGAAGTCTGAACTAAAAACGCCCGTTCCTGTCAAAGGAGCGGGCGTTTGTCTTTTCTGGCCACCCGGCCACGTCCTCCGTTCCTTCCCGTGCGCCCATGTCGATTGCCTTGTCCGTCGTCGTCGGGCCGTCGCGCATCCACCGGCTGTTGCTGCTCGGATGCGGCCTGGCCCAGTCCGGGGCGGCAATCGCCGTCGGCCTCGTCGCGCCCGCGCGTTTCCCGCTGGCGCCCTGGCTGGCCTTGCTGCTGGCCGGCACTGCAGCGGTCCTGATGCGCAGCGCGGCGCAAACGCCAAAGACGCACCGGATTGATATTTCTGGAACCGGCGAGCTACGCGTGACGGTACAACAGGATGTGCGTGCCGGGCATGCCGCCGGCAGCGCCACCGGGCCGCCGGCGCTGTTGCTGCCGGGCTCGCTTGCCTGGCCGGTGCTGGTCCTGCTGCGCTTTGCACGGCCGGGCCTGCCCATCGGCGTGCTGCCGGTCTGGCGCGACAGCGTCGACCCGGCCGCCTGGCGCGCGCTGGCGGTGGCGCTCGGCGTGATCGGGCGGCGTTGCGGTGGCGAAGGATTCGACAAAATTCGATGAACTTATTGCAGCGCGCCAACTCTGAAGCATGGACGGCGGGCGCGCTGCGGCGAACAAGGCAATGCAAAACGAGGCTTGCTCAGTGACGACCGAACGCGAGTGTGACCAACTGCTGGTTGAGCGCGTCCAGGCTGGCGATCGGCGTGCGTTCGACCTGCTGGTGTCGAAGTACCAGCGGCGCCTGATGCGGCTGGTGTCGCGCTTGGTGCACGACCCGGCCGAGGCGGAAGACGTGGTGCAGGAAACCTTTATCAAGGCCTTCCGCGCACTGCGCCACTTCCGTGGCGATTCGGCCTTCTACACATGGCTGTACAGAATCGGCATCAACACGGCAAAGAACTTTCTTGTCACACAGGGCCGGCGCGCGCCGACCTCGACGGAAACCGACGCCGAGCGTGCCGAAGGATTTGAGGATGCGGACAGCTTGCGCGACATTAATACACCGGAATCGGTGCTCGCCAGCAAGCAGATCGCGTTCACGGTGAATTCCGCGATGGAAGCGCTGCCGCTGGAATTGCGGACGGCGATCGTCCTGCGCGAAATCGAAGGCTTGAGCTACGAAGAAATCTCCGAAGTGATGGCGTGTCCAATCGGTACGGTGCGCAGCCGGATATTCCGGGCGCGGGAAGTCATCGCCGAGAAGTTGAGACCTTTGCTCGACATGCCTGCCGACAAACGCCGATGAGCGCCGGCGAGCGCACAAGTGGCGGGCGCGGCTGTACACTGGCATCATGCAAGGTACGGCAGGCATCGCGCAAGGTTTTGGAAGTTCCCGGTAGCGACGATCGAATCTGATGACCCCGGACGTGATGGAACCACGATGGACACCCACAAAAAAAACCGCGAGCACATCTCGGCGCTGAGCGACGGCGAGATCCGCGATACCGACCAGGAACTGGCCATGGCCGCCCTGGACACTCCCGACGGCCGCCACGCCTGGGACCTTTACCACCGCATCGGCGACGTCCTGCGCGCCGAAGCCAGCCCCGACCTGTCGCCCGGCTTCGCCGAGCGGCTGGCCGCCCGCCTCGCGGCCGAGCCGGCACCCGGCAAGCGCACCCTGGAGCCCGTCGAGACGGGCAGGGTGGACGGCTCGACCGCCAACATCTGAACCGGCGCGCCGCATCCGCCGTCCATGCGGCGATACGCTGCGTGGCGCCGGCCGCACACGCAAACGGAGCGCGCACTCGACTACGCACCGCGGCCCCGGCAAGCACCCGACAAGCGCAACGGCACCGCCCGGCTGGGCCCGATTCGTGCTAACGCGACAACAATGCCTTTTTGTCTTACCATTACGATCATTCAACCCATCTACCCACGTCGAATGACTTTATGACAAGCAAAACTGCCAGCACGATCCTGACGGCCCTCGCGTTCGCGGGCGCGGGACTGATGTCTTCCCACACGGCGCTCGCCGCCGCGCCCGTGGTGACCGGCGCCGTCGCCGGCCTGCCCGATTTCGCCGACCTGGTCGACAGGGTCGGCCCGGCGGTGGTCAACATCCGCACCACCGAGCGCGTCAAGCTCGGCCAGGGCGGTGCCGGCGCCGGTGGTGATGAAGAAATGCAGGAGTTCCTGCGCCGCTTCTTCGGCGGCCAGATGGCGCCGCGCGGCCGCCGCGGCGCGCCCCAGCAACCGCAGGAAGAAGAGGTGCAGCGCGGCGTCGGCTCCGGCTTCATCATTTCCGACGACGGCTACGTGCTGACCAACGCCCACGTGGTCGAAGGCGCCGACGAAGTCACCGTGACGCTGACCGACCGCCGCGAGTTCAAGGCCAAGGTGCTCGGCGCCGACCGCCGCAGCGACGTCGCCGTGCTGAAGGTCGAGGGCCGCAACCTGCCCAGCCTGCGCATGGGCGATTCCAGCAAGATCCGCGTCGGCGAGTGGGTGATCGCGATCGGCTCGCCGTTCAACCTGGAAAACACGGTCACCGCCGGCATCATCTCGGCCAAGTCGCGCGACACCGGCGAATACCTGCCGCTGATCCAGAGCGACGTGGCGGTCAACCCCGGCAACTCCGGCGGCCCGCTGATCAACATGCGCGGCGAAGTCATCGGCATCAACTCGCAGATCGCGACCCTGTCCGGCGCCTACAACGGCATTTCGTTCGCGGTGCCGATCGACGAAGTGCTGCGCGTCACCGACCAGATCAAGAAGACCGGCAAGGTCACGCGCGGCCGCCTGGGCGTGCAGATCAGCGAAGTCACGCGCGACGTGGCCGAGTCGCTCGGCCTGGGCCGCGCGCGCGGCGCCGAAGTCGCCATGGTCGAGCCGGGCGGACCGGCGGAAAAGGCCGGCGTCAAGGTCGGCGACATCATCCTGAAGTTCAACGGCAAGGACATCGAGAAGAGTTCGGACCTGCCGCGCCAGGTCGGCGGCACCGCGGTCGGCAGCCGCGCCACCGTCACCGTCTGGCGCCGCGGCAGCCAGCTCGAGCTGCCGGTCAGCATCGTCGAGCTGCAGGAAGAAAAGTCGCCGGGTGCCCGTCCGACGCCCAAGAAGCAGACGCCGGAACAGGTGCCGAATGCACTCGGCCTGCACGTGTCCGACCTGAGTGCGGCCCAGAAGCGCGAGCTCAAGATCGAGGGCGGCGTGATGGTCGAGGTCGCCGAAGGACGCGCGGCCACGGCCGGCATCCAGCAGGGCGACCTGATCCTGCAGATCAACAATGCCGAAGTCACCAGCGCCGCGCAGTTCAACACGCTGGTCACCAAGCTCGATCCGAAGAAGCCAGTGGCGGTGCTGGTGCGGCGCGACAACGCATCGCAATACCTGGTGATCAAGCCGCGCGCGCAATAAGGCCGGGCCGATCCACGTGACGCAGCAAGGGCCGCACTTCACGTTGTACTCGCGCAGTTATTGCCACCTGTGCGAGGACATGCTGGCGGCCCTGCGCGCCTTCATGGCGCACGCCGGACTGCCATTCTCCGTCGACGTGGTCGACGTCGACGCCGATCCGCAACTAACCGACATGTTCGACGAGCTGGTGCCGGTGCTGTATACCGGCGTGGCACCCCGCGCCGGCACGGGCACCGGCACCTTCACCGGCACCGGCGCTACGGCGAGGCCGGCAGGGCAGGCCGGGCCGATGGACCGGGAAATCTGCCATTACTTCCTCGACGAAGGCGCATTGCAGCGCTACCTGACGCTGCACCAGGCGCAGGCTTGAACGATCAGGCCGCCAGCCGGTGCCGGCTGCCGGCGCCCAGCAGCATCGCTTCCATGAACGCCCGCTTGCCGGCACTGCGTGCACTCGCCCAGAAACTGTCCAGCCAGGCCTGCGGGGTCCCGTCCAGGTCCACGCGCAGCACGTAGGGCCGCCCCAGCATTTCGCTATGCACATAGCTGGCAAAACACTCGGCGAAATCGTCGTAAGGATTGGTCGCCCCGTACAGGCTGGCGAAATCGCTGCCCTCCAGGCCGGCATAGGCGGTGACGATGGCATCCGCGCACAAGCGATTGTTGCCGTAGAAGTCGACCACGCCGCGCAGTTCGAAGTCCGCGCGCGGCACGAAACCGCCGGCGGGGGAGACGGTCCAGCTCAGTGCCAGATAAGCATAGCGCTTGTCGCCGGCCACCGGCTCCCACCAGCGCGGCAGGAAGTCGCCGCCGGCGCTGAGCACGTGCCCGAATTCGTGCAGCAGCAGGAATTGCAGCGCATTGGCGCGCGTATCCTGCTCGGGCGCCGCAATGGTGGCGGTCAGCGAAAAGCCGGCGCCGGTCGCGAAAGGCAGGTTTTCCTTCCACGTCGCCCATGCATTCGCGCTCTGCGCTTCCAGCAGGTCGAGGTCGAGCAGCACGACGCAGCCGAGCGTGCGGCCCTGCGTATCGGTCACGACGTCGGTGATGCCGGACGAGCCGAGGCCGCGGGCGATGCAGATGCCGAGCAGCAGCGGATCGACCAGTGCGCGCACCGCGTCCGGCATGCCCAGCAGCGCCTCGCGCAGGTCGGCGCGCAGCCGGGCATCGCAGGTGGCGGGCGCCGGCACCGCAGCCACGCCGGTGGCCAGGTTCACCTGGTGCACGAAGTCGCGCACCTCGGCCGGCAGCGGCAAGATGCGCTCGTGGAAAGGCTGGGCCTGGCGAGCGGTCCATTGCTGCGGCTGGGCGGTGACGATCATGGTGCATGCGGGAGGTGGCAATGCTCCTTTAACGACCCGTTCGATAAATACTTGACGGCCGGCAAGTAATTTCCTGAACGTCCAAGTTGGCCGCCCACATACCGGCAAAGATCGTCCGCCGGGAAACCGGGCTTTCTGACCCGAAATCCGGTAAAATGGGCAGCTTCGTAATATGTCCCCTTGATGTCAGTGTGGTATCTGCAGTGCTGTTCGCAGATATTCGGGATCAAGCGCCAGCATGAAGCGCTCGTCCGGGGTGGCCGCAAGGCCTCCGGTGCGGCGCTTTTTTCGCTTTTTCTGTACGCGCGCCAGGGACGTCGGCCGCGCGCCGCTCTTATCGGTATTTGAGTTCTGTTAATGAAAAACATACGTAATTTTTCCATCATCGCCCACATCGACCACGGCAAATCGACCCTGGCAGACCGCATCATCCAGCTGTGCGGCGGCCTGTCGGAACGGGAGATGGACGCGCAGGTGCTCGACTCGATGGACCTGGAGCGCGAGCGCGGCATCACCATCAAGGCCCAGACCGCGGCGCTGCAGTACAAGGCGCGCGACGGCCAGGTCTACAACCTGAACCTGATCGACACCCCCGGCCACGTCGACTTCTCGTATGAAGTGTCGCGCTCGCTGTCCGCCTGCGAAGGTGCGCTGCTGGTGGTCGACGCGTCCCAGGGCGTGGAAGCGCAGACGGTGGCCAACTGCTACACCGCGCTCGACCTGGGCGTGGAAGTGGTGCCGATCCTGAACAAGATCGACCTGCCGCACGCCGACCCGGACAACGCCAAGAAGGAAATCGAGGACGTCATCGGCATCGACGCCAGCGACGCCACCGTGTGCTCGGCCAAGACCGGCCTGGGCGTCGAGGACGTGCTGGAAACCCTGATCGCCAAGGTGCCGCCGCCGGAAGGCGATCCGGAGGCGCCGCTGCAGGCGCTGATCGTCGACTCCTGGTACGACCCGTACGTCGGCGTCGTGATGCTGGTGCGCGTGGTCAACGGCACCCTGCGTCCGAAGGACAAGATCCTGCTGATGGCAACCGAGTCGGTGAACCTGGTCGAGAACATCGGCGTGTTCACGCCGCGCTCGGTCTCGCTGCCGGAACTGAAGGCGGGGCAGGTGGGCTTCATCATCGCCGGCATCAAGGAACTGACTGCCGCCAAGGTGGGCGATACCGTCACCCTGGCCAACAAGCCGGCCCCAAGCCCGCTGCCCGGCTTCAAGGAAGTCCAGCCGCAGGTGTTCGCCGGCCTGTTCCCGGTGGAAGCCAACCAGTACGACGCGCTGCGCGATTCGCTGGAAAAGCTGAAGCTGAACGACGCCGCCCTGATGTACGAGCCGGAAGTGTCGCAGGCGCTGGGCTTCGGCTTCCGCTGCGGCTTCCTCGGCCTGCTGCACATGGAGATCGTGCAGGAACGCCTGGAGCGCGAATTCGACATGGACCTGATCACCACGGCGCCGACCGTGGTGTACGAGGTCGAGATGCGCGACGGTTCGATCATCCGCGTCGACAATCCGTCGAAGATGCCGGAACCGTCGAAGATCAACGAAGTGCGCGAACCGATCGTCGACGTCAACCTGTACATGCCGCAAGAATATGTCGGCGCGGTGATGACGCTGTGTAACGGCAAGCGCGGCGTGCAGATGGACATGGCCTACCACGGGCGCCAGGTCAAGCTGCACTACGAGATCCCGATGGCCGAGATCGTGCTGGACTTCTTCGACCGCCTGAAGTCGACCTCGCGCGGCTACGCGTCGATGGATTACGAGTTCAAGGAAAACCGCGCCGCCGACGTGGTGAAGGTCGACATGCTGATCAACAGCGAGAAGGTGGATGCGCTGGCGATCATCGTGCACCGCGCCAACGCGCCATACCGCGGACGCCAGGTGGCGGCCAAGATGCGCGAACTGATCCCGCGCCAGATGTTCGACGTGGCGATCCAGGCGGCGATCGGCGCCACCATCATCTCGCGCGAGAACGTCAAGGCGCTGCGCAAGAACGTGCTGGCCAAGTGCTACGGCGGCGACATCTCGCGCAAGAAGAAGCTTCTGGAAAAACAGAAAGCCGGTAAGAAGCGCATGAAGCAGGTGGGCTCGGTGGAGATCCCGCAAGAAGCCTTCCTGGCCATTCTCCAAGTCGAAGACAAATAACAAATGAACATGCAATTGATTCTCGGGAATTTTGCCCTGATCCTGTTCGTGGCGATGGTGGTCACCGGCGTCATCTGGTGCCTGGACGTGTTCGTGCTGTCCAAGCAGCGCCGCGCCCGCGCCGACGCTGCCCTGGCCGAATACGACGCACGCACCGCCAAGCTGACCGCCGACGGCATCAAGGTCGACAACGGCAACCGTGCGGCGCTGGAGGCCGGCATCCTGCGCCAGCCGACCTGGGTCGAGTATTCGGGCAGCTTCTTCCCGGTGATCGCACTGGTGTTCTTCCTGCGCTCCTTCCTGTTCGAGCCGTTCAAGATCCCGTCGTCGTCGATGGTGCCGACCCTGCTGGTGGGCGACCTGATCCTGGTGAACAAGTTCGACTACGGCATCCGCTTGCCGGTGGTCAACAAGAAGATCATCGACGTCGGCAATCCGCAGCGCGGCGACGTCATGGTGTTCAAGTATCCGAAGGATATGACGCAGGATTACATCAAGCGCGTCATTGGCGTCCCCGGTGATAAAATCACCTACGAGAACAAGCGCCTGACCGTCAACGGCGTGCCGGTCCAGTACGAGCCGATGGACGACTTCCTCGAAGACGAGAGCGTGGTCTACCAGAAGCAATTCCTGGAAAAGCTGCCGGACACCACGCACCGTATCCTGAATACGGAGAATGCGCGCACGATCAACCTGAGTGCCGTGGAGGAGTTCCCCCATCACGAGAATTGCACCTATTCCTACGATAAATTTACCTGTATCGTACCGGAGGGCAACTATTTTATGATGGGCGATAACCGCGACAACAGCGCAGACAGCCGCTACTGGGGCTTCGTGCCGGACCAGAACATCGTCGGCAAGGCTGTGTTTGTTTGGATGAACTTCGGCAACCTGAAGCGCATCGGCGGTATCCACTGATCTCCAGGAGAGGCGGATGCAGGCGAAGACGGCAGTAAAAGCGAAACATTATCGAATCAACGCGGAGAGCGGCGTGTCGCTGTCCGGCCTGATCGTGGTCCTGGTCGTGCTCGGCGCGCTGGCGCTGGTGGCGATCAAGGTCACGCCGGCCTGGATCGAATACCGCGCCGTCAAGGGGGCGATCGCCAAGGCCAAGGCGGCGTCGCCGGACGGCAACGTCCGCGAGATCCGGGAGTCGTTCGACAAGAACGCGGACATCAACAACATCAGTGCCATCCAGGGCCGCGACCTGGTGGTCAGCCGCGAGAACGGCACGGCCGAAGTCAGCTTCCGCTACGAAAAGCGGGTGCCGCTGGCCGGCAATGCCAGCCTGCTGTTCGACTTTGCCGGTACGACCGACCCGAGCGGCGTGGTCGCCGAGGCCGGCGCGCCCAGATAAAAAAGGCTAGTTACAGGGTGGGCACGGGCCGCCCGACCGAAACACTATGACAATGAATATTCAGTTATTGCAAACGCGCCTGGGCTACACGTTCCGGGATCCGAGCCTGCTGCAGCAGGCGCTGACCCACCGTAGCCACAGCAGTCTGCATAACGAGCGTCTCGAATTCCTGGGCGACTCGATCCTGAACTGTGTGGTGGCGTCGATCCTGTACGAACGTTTCAACGGGCTGGCCGAGGGCGACCTGTCGCGCCTGCGCGCCAACCTGGTCAAGCAGCAGTCGCTGTACGAGATCGCCCAGAAGCTCGAACTGTCGCAGTTCCTGCGCCTGGGCGAGGGCGAACTCAAGTCGGGCGGTTTCCGCCGCCCCTCGATCCTGGCCGACACCCTGGAAGCGCTGCTGGGCGCGATCTTCCTCGACAGCGGTTTCGATGCGGCGCGCGACGTGATCCGCGCCTTCTATATTCCGCTGCTGGATTCGGTCGATCCGCGCACGCTGGGCAAGGATGCCAAGACGCTGCTGCAGGAATTCCTGCAGAGCAAAAAGATTTCGCTGCCGACCTATAACGTGGTGGCGACCCACGGCGCCGCCCACAGCCAGGAATTCGAGATCGAATGCCTGGTGCCCAAGCTCGGCATCCAGGTCTACGGCCGCGGCGGCAGCCGCCGCGCCGGCGAGCAGGCCGCTGCGCGGCTGGCGCTGGACGTGGCCGAGCAGGCCGTGCAGAAAGGGCCGGGCGGCATGCGCAAGGCCAAGCAGCGTTCGGCGCAGCTCAAGCTGGCCGGGATCGCCACCGACCAGAGCACGGAACAGAACGCCACACAAAGCGCCCAGCGCGCCCAGCAGGGCGAACTGTCGATGCAGATCGACGAGACGCAATCGCGCCAGACATAACAACATCAGGAAGCACCATGAGCATCGATAACACTCCCGTCGACACCACCCCCCCGGCTGACGGCGTACCCGAGCATTTCCGCTGCGGCTATATCGCGATCGTCGGCCGTCCCAACGTCGGCAAGTCGACCCTGATGAACGTGCTGATCGGCGCCAAGGTCTCGATCACCTCGCGCAAGGCCCAGACCACGCGCCACCGCATCACCGGCATCCAGACCCGCGACGACGCCCAGTTCATCTACGTCGACACCCCGGGCTTCCAGACCCGCCATGCGAACGCGCTCAACAAGACGCTCAACAAGACCGTGTCGAACACGCTGACCGCCAGCGACGCCATCCTGTTCCTGGTCGAAGCGGGCACCTTCGGCCCGGCCGACCAGCAGGTGCTGGACCTGCTGCCGAAGAACGTGCCGGTGATTCTGGTGATTAACAAATCGGACCGCATGAAGGACAAGGCCGAGCTGATGCCGTTCGCGCAGAAGCTGGCCGCGCTGCGCGACTTTACCGCGATCGTGCCGGTCTCGGCCAAGCTGCGCTTCCAGATCGACGCGCTGGAAGGCGAGATCAAGCGCCACCTGCCGGAAAACCCGCCGATCTTCGGGCCGGACGACATCACCGACCGCAGCGAGAAATTCCTGGCGGCCGAGATCGTGCGCGAAAAAGTGTTCCGCCTGGTGGGCGACGAACTGCCGTACACCAGCACCGTGGTGATCGAACAGTTCCTGCAGGAGGGCAACCTGCGCCGCGTGTTCGCCGCCATCCTGGTCGAGCGCGACACCCACAAGGCCATGCTCATCGGTAACAAGGGTGCGCGCCTGAAGGAGATTTCGACCCAGTCCCGCCTGGACATGGAAAAACTGTTCGGCGGTCCGGTCTATCTCGAGATCTGGGTCAAGGTCAAGTCGGGCTGGGCCGACAACGAAGCCGGGCTGCGCGCCTACGGCTACGAATAAAGGGTATCCTGCACCGCATGCCCGGCCAGGACGACGACCTCCCCAGCAGCGCTTCCGGCGCACCCAGCGTCCAGGAAGCGCCCGTGCCCTACGCGGTGGCGCCCCTGCCGGCGGGTGCGCTCGTGCCTGCGCCCAAGCCGGCCGCAATGCCCGCATCTGCACCCGTATCTGCACCGGCCTCTGCGCCCGCCAAACCGCCGCGCCGCCCCCCTGGCCGCGACGGCAAGGTGCTGGGCCAGCCCGGCTTCGTGCTGCACAGCTACCCATATAAAGAAACCAGCCTGATCGTCGACATGTTCACGCGCGACTTCGGGCGCATCGGCGTGGTGGCGAAGGGCGCCAAGCGGCCGCTGTCCAAGCTGCGCGGCGTGCTGCAGACCTTCCAGCCGCTGTCGCTGTCGTTCTCCGGCAAGTCCGAACTGCGCACCCTGATCGATGCCGAATGGGTCGGCGGCATGCTGCCGCTGGAAAAGACCGCGCTGCTGTGCGGCTTCTACCTGAACGAACTGCTGGTCAAGCTGCTGGCACGCGACGATCCCCATCCGAAGCTGTTCGACCATTACGTGGCCACCCTCAACGAACTGGCGCACGGCGAACCCGCACAAATCGCCTTGCGAAAATTCGAACGGGCCCTACTTAAAGAGACCGGGGTTGCCGCCGACCTCACGCGCTGCACCAGCACGCGCGCGCGGGTGGAGGCGGGCGGCCTGTACGTGGTCGACCCGGAACGCGGCGCGCGCACGGCGCTGGCCTCGGATACCTGGCCGGCAGTGTCGGGCAAGACCCTGATGGACATGGAACGCGAAGACTACGGCGACCCGCAGACCCAGGCGCAAAGCAAGCAGCTGATGCGCTTCCTGCTGGCCTACCACCTGGGTGGAGCGCCGTTGAACACGCGGCAAATATTGATCGACCTGATGCAGCTTTGAATTCAGCCATAACCCGCGCAGCTTTTAAAAGAACAGTCAACCATGAGCTTCCTGCAACCCACCGGCTCGGTCATCGACCTGGGCGTGAACATCGACCACATCGCCACCGTGCGCAACGCGCGCGGCACCATTTATCCGGACCCGCTGCGCGCCGCGCTGCTGGCCGAGCAGGCCGGCGCCGACCTGATCACCCTGCACCTGCGCGAAGACCGCCGCCACATCAAGGACGCCGACGTGCTGGCGATCCGCCCCGAGCTGACCACGCGCATGAACCTGGAAGCCGCAGTGACCCAGGAAATGATCGACTTCGCCTGCCGCGTGCGTCCGCAGGACGTGTGCCTGGTGCCGGAGCGGCGCGAGGAAGTCACCACCGAGGGCGGCCTCGACGTGATCCGCTTCTACAAGGACGTGGAAGCCGCCATCGCCCAGCTGAAGCGCGAAGGCATCCGCGTCTCGCTGTTCATCGACGCCGACGAGCAGCAGATCGCCGCCGCCGCCGCGGTCGGTGCGCCGGTCATCGAACTGCACACCGGCCGCTATGCCGAAGCGCACGAGGAGGCCGAGGCGGCGCAGGAACTCGAGCGCATCAAGCTGGGCGTGCGCGCCGGCATCAGCCACGGCCTGCGCGTGAACGCCGGCCACGGCCTGCACTACACCAACGTGCAGCCGATCGCCGCGATCGCCGAGATCCACGAGCTGAACATCGGCCACGCGATCGTCGCCCACGCGCTGTTCGCCGGCTGGGAGCACGCGGTGCGCGAGATGAAGGCGATCATGGTCGATGCCCGCCTGGGCCTGGCGATCGGCAAGCGCCAGCCGGAAAATTGAGGCGGATGCAATGATCTACGGCATCGGCACCGACATCGTCCAGATCTCGCGCGTCGAGGCAGCCCTCGCGCGCAGCGGCGAACGCTTCGCCGAAAAGATCCTCGGACCGCAGGAACTCGACAAATACCACGCCCGCCGCGCCAAGAACGAAGTGCGCGGGCTGCGCTTTCTGGCCACCCGTTTCTCGGCCAAGGAAGCGTTCTCCAAAGCGATCGGCCTGGGCATGCGCATGCCCATGACCTGGCGCTCGGCCCAGATGCTCAACGCGCCGAGCGGCAAGCCGATCATCGTCTGCAGCGGTGCGCTCGAGGAATTCATGCGCACCCACCGGCTCACGGCCCAGGTGACGATCAGCGACGAAGCCGACTACGGCGTCGCCTTCGTCATCGTGACCCAGGAGCCGCCCGAACCTACCAAGTGAACCACAAGTGATCCAGGACGACCAAGTTCCCGTTCAGCCCGACCAGCAGCAACCCGCTCACGAGCCTGACGCTGCGCCCGACGCCGCATCCGCTGCTGCACCTGTACCTGTACCTGCGCCTGCGCCGGCCGAGGTGCGCGACAGCGCCGCAGCCGCAGAGGCCTATGCCGAAGCGGTACAGGCCAAGGTCGCGGCCGTTGCCGCGGCTTCCAAACGCAAGAGCACCAGGCGCCAGCTGCAGCCCGACGTGCAGCCCGGTGCGCAGTCCGGTGCCCAGCCTGCCGAGCAGCGCGAGCTGCCGGCGCCGAATCCCGGCCGCACCCGCCCCGATACCTGGCAGGCCATGAAGGAAGAGCTCAACGCGACCCTCACGCGCGACGCCAACGCGCCGGTGAAACCGAGCGAAGCCGCGCGCGAGCAGGTGCTGGCCACCGTGGCGAAGCTGCCCGGCCTGCCAGGCGTGTACCGCTATTTCGACGCCGAGGACAAGGTCCTGTACGTCGGCAAGGCGCGCAACCTCAAGAACCGGGTGTCGAGCTATTTCCAGAAGAACCTGTCGAGCCCGCGTATCGCGATGATGGTGTCGCAGATCGCGCGCCTGGAGACCACGGTCACCAGCAGCGAGGCAGAAGCGCTGATCCTGGAAAACAACCTGATCAAGACGCTCAAGCCGCGCTACAACATCCTGTTCCGCGACGACAAGAGCTACCCCTACCTGAAGCTGACCGGCGGCGACTACCCGCGCATGGCCTATTACCGCGGCGCGCTGGACAAGAAGAACCAGTACTTCGGGCCTTTCCCGAGCGCGTGGGCGGTCAAGGAATCGATGCAGCTGCTGCAGAAGGTGTTCATGCTGCGCACCTGCGAGGACAGCGTGTTCAGCAACCGCACGCGGCCCTGCCTGCTGCACCAGATCGGCCGCTGCAGCGGTCCGTGCGTCGACCTGGTCTCGCAGGAGGATTACCAGCGCGACGTCGACAACGCCGCGAAATTCCTGCGCGGGCGCCAGACCGAGGTGCTGGACGAACTGCAGAGCAAGATGATCGGCTTTGCCGAGAACCTGCAGTTCGAGCGCGCGGCCAGCGTGCGCAACCAGATCCAGGCGCTGTCGCGCGTGCTGCACGCGCAGAGCATGGAGACGGTGGGCGACGCCGACGTCGACATCATCGCGGTGGTGGTGCAGGGCGGCCGTGCCTGCGTGAACCTGGCGATGGTGCGCGGCGGCCGCCACCTGGGCGACCGCGCCTACTTCCCGACCCACGTCGGCGATTCGATCGAGGTCGACGATGCCATCGGCGAGACCTCGATCGAGGTCGAAGTGCTGGCCGCCTTCCTGGCCCAGCACTACGCGGACAAATTCATCCCCGGCATCCTGATCCTGAACATCGACTTCGAGATGCCGGAGCTGATCGTCGCCCTGACCGAGCAGTGCGGCCACCGCATCAACCTGGTGTTCCAGCCGCAGGGCCAGCGCCGCCAGTGGCTCGAAATGGCCTGCAAGGGCGCCGAGATCTCGCTGGCGCGCCTGCTGTCGGAGCAGGGCTCGCAGCAGGCCCGCACGAGCGCGCTGGCGGACGCGCTGGGCCTGGACAGCGAGGACCTGGAGTCGCTGCGCATCGAATGCTTCGACATCAGCCACACGGCCGGCGAAGCGACCCAGGCCTCGTGCGTGGTGTTCCACCACCACCAGATGCAGAACGGCGAATACCGCCGCTACAACATCAACGACATCACCCCGGGCGACGACTACGCGGCAATGCGCCAGGTACTGATGCGCCGCTACGAAAAAGTCGCGGGCGGCGACGGCGTGATGCCGGACATCGCGCTGATCGACGGCGGCAAGGGCCAGGTCGAGATGGCGCGCCAGGTGTTCTCGGAACTGGGCCTGGACGTCAGCAGCATCGTCGGCGTGGCCAAGGGGGAGGGCCGCCGCGTGGGCCTGGAAACCCTGATCTTCGCCGACGGCCGCGACCCGCAGGAACTGGGCAAGGAATCGGCGGCCCTGATGCTGGTGGCCATGATCCGCGACGAAGCCCACCGCTTCGCCATCACCGGCATGCGCGCCAAGCGTGCCAAGGCGCGCCAGGCTTCGCGCCTGGAAGAGATCGAGGGCATCGGTGCCAAGCGCCGCCAGAAGCTGCTGGCACGCTTCGGCGGCCTGCGCGGCGTGATCGATGCGAGTATCGAAGACCTGATGTCGGTGGAAGGCATTTCGGGCACGCTGGCGGAAGAGATCTACCGCCAGCTGCACTGAGCGTCCCCCGTGTTCGCCTGAGCTCAACTGGTTTAAAAGGCAAGAGCCATGTAGACTAGCGGGCGCCTTCCAATGCATATTGGAAAGCGCCCGCGTATTGACGCAACCAGCTCCAGCACACGATTCCGACTCTCACATGCCTTTTAATATCCCGATTCTCCTGACCTGGTTACGCGTCGCACTCATTCCCCTGGTCGTCGGCGTCTACTTCCTGCCCGACCACTGGCTTCCGGTCGCCGACCGCAACCTGGCAGCCACCCTGGTCTTCATCGTGGCCGCCATCACCGACTGGTTCGACGGCTACCTGGCGCGCCGCTGGAACCAGACCTCGGCCTTCGGCGCCTTCCTCGACCCGGTCGCCGACAAGCTGATGGTGACCGGCGCGCTGCTGGTGCTGGTGCAGCTGGACCGGGTCGGCGCCATCATCGCCTTCATCATCATCGGCCGTGAAATCACCATCTCGGCGCTGCGCGAATGGATGGCCGAGATCGGCGCCCGCAAGTCGGTGGCGGTGAATTCGCTCGGCAAGATCAAGACCGCCGCGCAGATGGTCGCGATCCCGATGCTGCTGTTCCACGACCTGCTGTTCGGGATCGACATGCACGTGGCCGGCGTGATCCTGCTGTGGATCGCGGGCGTGCTGACGGTCTGGTCGATGTTCTACTATCTGCGCCGCGCCTGGCCGCTGATCAAGGAAAAGTCGGAAGTCTTATAAGGTTTGTACTAAGTCATCCTTGACACATAGCTCAGCATCTCTATAATGCCTGCCTGTTGCGACGACATCGACGCAGCAAACGAAACGAAGCGGGAGTAGCTCAGTTGGTAGAGCGCAACCTTGCCAAGGTTGAGGTCGAGAGTTCGAGACTCTTCTCCCGCTCCAGAGTTTGCAAAGTCGATGAGTGAAGATGCAATGAGCGCAGCAAAAAGGTTGTCTTGGAAAGTTGTTAGATTTCTGAGATAATCGCAAGTCTCCAGCGACGCGGGAGTAGCTCAGTTGGTAGAGCGCAACCTTGCCAAGGTTGAGGTCGAGAGTTCGAGACTCTTCTCCCGCTCCAGTTCAGTCTGGGGCAGCGTAGTAGGCAGTAAGTGCAGTAAAACTCCTAAGCGGGAGTAGCTCAGTTGGTAGAGCGCAACCTTGCCAAGGTTGAGGTCGAGAGTTCGAGACTCTTCTCCCGCTCCAAGTTTTGCGGCAATGTAGTGTGTGTTGGACTCCTAAGCGGGAGTAGCTCAGTTGGTAGAGCGCAACCTTGCCAAGGTTGAGGTCGAGAGTTCGAGACTCTTCTCCCGCTCCAGATGGTGTCCGGCCTGTAGGTGCAGTAAGTGCAGTAACACTCCATGCGGGAGTAGCTCAGTTGGTAGAGCGCAACCTTGCCAAGGTTGAGGTCGAGAGTTCGAGACTCTTCTCCCGCTCCAGATTTCAGAGAAGCCCAGCCTTCTCGTGTTGAGGTGGTTCGATAACCCGCCGCCTCAGCATCGTCAAAGTTCACCTCGGGCGAGGTAGCAAAGCGGTTATGCAGCGGCCTGCAAAGCCGTGTAGACGGGTTCGACTCCCGTCCTCGCCTCCAAATAATAAGCTAGCGGGCCTCATTTGAGGCCCGTTTTGTTTTTGTAATTTCGATTATAGGCAAATAAAATTTGCCGGCAACAGAAGGACAGTACCGGGGTCATTCTCAGCGGCCTGATGGCCGTTGCGGACGGGCCCGAAGCGGCTCCATTACCAGTTTTTTCCATGCTTCAGCCTTGTTGACGCCAGTTTCATCATGCATTAGCCCCGCCGGACGTTGAGGTGCACCTCAATCTTGAACCGTCATGGGAAAGTGCCAAAGCGTTGCACTGCCAGGTGATGCAGGCGACGCACGCCTTCGATGGTACCGGGCGCTGAGAACCGAAACGTGCGACATCGGTGGTGACACTCAGTGTCTGAAGAAATCAGACGTTTGTACCGAAGAACAAGTCCGGCATGTCGGTGTAGCCATCCTGGCCTGACTGGCGCACCGCCTCCATGAAAGCCGGGGCCGTTCACGTTTCCTGCCTGGCCGCTCGGTGCCGCTATAGCTCTTCCATGGAAATAAAGTAGAAATCGAGGGAATTGCGGTTACCATAAAGTTCGGGAGTGGTCTTTTCCCGGTCCGCCCGCATTCTGGCCCGCGCGATTGAATGGTTGCTTGCTTTTTGATCACAGGACTCATCCATGCTAAGTCACTTTCTTGATGAGAATCGTGCCGAGCTGATTACTCGATGCGCAGCCAAAGTCGCAAAGCGGCCGGCGCGCCATGCTTTCCATGAGCAGCTTGAAAATGGGATTCCGATGTTTCTTGAGCAGCTCATTCAGACGCTGGACGCGGAAAGTGACGGCGATGCGTCGGAGGGTGAACGGATTTCCGGGCCAGCAGGTGGCGATTACAAGGGCGAGTCGGAAATACGTGTGACGGCCATGGCGCATGGAAAAACCTTACTCTTGCTCGACTATACATTCGACCAGGTGGTCCACGACTATGGCGATCTGTGCCAGGCGGTGACGGATCTGGCCGTCGAGCGCAATGCGCCCTTCGCGATCGAAGAATATCGAACGCTCAACCGTTGCCTCGATAATGCCATTGCTGCGGCGGTGACCGAGTTCAGTACGCAGCGCGACATCTCGATCCGGCTGCGCCACACGAGCGAGGGCAACCAACGCCTGGGCTATCTGATGCATGAGCTTCGTAATGCCTTAAGTTCCGGCATGCTGGCCGCGGAGGCCATCAGATCAGGCAACCTGTCGGCGAGCGGCGCCACGGGTTCCGTGCTGCAACGCAGCCACGCCGCCATGGCACGGATCATCAACCGCGCACTGGATGAGGTGAAAATTGAAAACGTCCAGCTCGATCCCACGTCCATTTTCTCCATCCGTGAATTCATCCGCGAAGCCCATGAGGCCGGTCAGCTCGACGCCGAAGCGCGCGGGCTCAAGCTTGTCGCATTGGAGATCGATCCGGTGCTGGCGGTAGAAGGGCATCGGGAGCTTCTGCTGGGCGCTCTCACCAGCCTGATCGGCAATGCCTTGAAGTTCACTTTGCCGAATACGACGGTTACCTTGCAAGCACACGCCGTCAATGAGCGTGTCGTCATCGAGGTGAGCGACCATTGCGGTGGATTGCGCCAAGGCGACGCAGAGCGCATATTCATACCATTCAGCCAGCGCGGAGACGACAGGTCTGGCGTTGGTCTGGGCCTGTCCATCGCCCGCGAAAATGTTTGCGCCGATGGAGGAACCTTGACCGTGATTAATTTACCTTGTCACGGATGTGTGTTCACCATCCACCTTCCCATCCGATTCCGGCGCTCGTCCGAATAGCCGGCGACGTGCCGACACCATGACCGGTGGCGCACGCCCCGGCAGGCCCGGTCTCGCGGGCGCCGTCGTGCTCGCTGGAACGACAACGCACTCGCATCACCGGCACCTTGAAGGGCTACGGTACGCACGAGGATCGAAGCAGGGCGCTTGCCGCCGGGTTCGACCATTACCTGGTGAAACCGGTGGAGACCGCAATGCTTTTCAATCTGCTCGGATGGGCGGGGGAGTGCTGAACGCAGCGCTTTCCGGACCCGGCCCGGCGTGAAGACTTTGCAGGATCGCCGTCAGCGTCGCGTAGTCGAGCGGCTTGACGAGATGGTGGTCGAATCCGGATTCGCGTGAACGCTGCCGGTCTTCGGCCTGCCCGTATCCGGTGACCGCGATGAGCACCGCCCCGGCAGTATCCGGCTGGGCCCGCAAGCGCTGCGCCAGCTCGTTGCCGTCCATCCCCGGCAGGCCGATGTCGAGCAGGCACACGTCGGGGCGTTCGACGCGTGCCAGTTCCAGCGCGCGCCGCGGGTCGTGCGCGACGGTCACGACGTGTCCGGCTGCCTGGAGCAACATGCTCAGGACCTCGGCGGCGTCCACGTTATCGTCCACCACCAGCAGGCGCAGGGCGCGTGCGACGTCCGCGGCTTGCTGCGGGACGCCGTCCGGCCACGCCGGCGCAGGAAGGCGCCCCAGGGAAGGCAGGCAGATCGTGAAGGTACTTCCCTTTCCCGGCCCCGGGCTATGGCAACTCACGCTGCCGCCGTGCAGCTCGACGATGTTCTTGACCAGCGCGAGCCCCAGGCCCAGGCCCCCGGAGGAGCGGTCCGACGTGACGCTTGCCTGGGCGAACAGGTCGAAGACCCGGTCGACAAGCTGGGCGTCCATGCCGATCCCATCGTCGGCCACCGTGACCAGGACAACACCGTCGCGCATCTCGGCGCCGATACGTATGTTGCCGCCTTCCTGCGTGTATTTCGCGGCATTGTGGACGAGGTTGGCGAATACCTGCACCAGTCGCTTCCTGTCGCCCGACAGCGGCGCGTCCCCGGGAGCGATATCGATGGACAGATGCTGGCGCCGCGCCGCGGCCAGCGGCGCGGACTGCTCGACCGCGTCCGCAACGACCTGTGCGAGATCCAGCGCCGTCTTGTCCAGTTCCACCAAGCCCCGGGTAACGCGCGAGACATCGAGCAGGTCGTCGACGAGGCCCGTCATGTGTCTCACCTGGCGGACGATGATCTCGCTGGTGCGCCGCAGGCGCGGCTTGTCGAAGTCGGCCAGCAGCAACAGTTCCGCGGCCGCGCTGATCGGCGCCAGCGGGTTGCGTAACTCGTGGGCGAGCATCGCCAGGAACTCGTCCTTGCGGCGGTCGATGTCGCGCAGCTTGAGTTCGGCCAGCTTGCGCTCGCTGATGTCGCTGGCAGACCCGATCCACTCGAGGATCTCGCCGCGCTCGTCCAGTAGCGGAACGGCCCTCGAATACGTCCAGCCCGGCGAATCGTCGGCACGCAGCACACGATGCTCGAGCTCGAACATGCTTTTGCGCTCGATGGCGTTGCTGATGTGCCTGCGCGCGAGCTCGAGGTCGTCGGGATGCACGTACTGCTCGATGCGGTATTCCGCCCACCCCGTCGTGGTTTTCAGGAATCCCCGGCCGTCGAGTTCGTGCATGTAGGCCCAGTCGGGACTCATCCGGTACAGCACGTCCGACGTTGCCGACACATAGGCGCTGAGCCGGCGTTCGCTTTCGTGCAGCAAGACCCCGGAACGCACCCGTGCGGTGATGTCGATGGTCGTGTGCGAGATGCAAAGCAAGGCGCCATCGTCGGCGTAAACCGGCGTATTGGTCGCGCTCCAGTAGCGGTCCTCGAACCAGCTCCGTCCATCCGCGTGCATCTGGATCGGATAGCGCTGCGCTTCCATCGTCTGGCTCTGGCGCGTGGCGATGGCCGCCGCGATGGAAGCGCCAAGGTCTTGCATGCCTGTGTCGGCCGCGTCGTCCGGATCAGTCGGAAACGCGTCGAACAGCGGGCGTCCCTGCACCTCGGCCCGCGTCCGGGATACCGCGTCGAGGAACGCCTGGTTCACGGCGAGGATATCCAGACCCGCCGTGGGCGCAAGCAGGCACTGACCGATGGGGGAGGCATCGAAGGCAGAATGGAAGATTTTATCTGGCAGCATAGTCTTTCGGTGGCGTGGCGCGCTGGAGCAGACATGCCGGACGATCCGCATGTTACCTGTCATTGCGCAGCATGCCACAATTGGCATGGCCGGGCCAGCAGTCCGGCCTTCGCCCCGCGGCCAGGCGCCACGGTGCACGCTCGGGATGGTGCTATAGTCAATGCAGCGAGCGGTTTGCAACCGATGCTTGCGAGGTCGGCGGATCACTTACGTAGCTGAACTAACCAGGATGATCGGCAATGACCAATATCGACGGTCGCAGGCGCGCGGCACGTGCCCCCCCTTTGCGCGTGCTGTTCGTGGAAAGCAATGAACTCATCCTTGAAGCCTGCCTGGAACTGGTTCGCATCACCTGTCCATGCTGGGAAGTGCGCGCTGTCCGCGACCACGACGCCGGGCTGGCGATGGCCCGGCAATTTGCGCCGCACGTGATTTGTTCGAGCATCGGTCAGGTCCCGAGGCCGGGGCTGTCCTTCGCGCGCATCATTCGCCGGGATGTAGGGCTCAAGAATGCCTTTCTGATCGCGATCACCGGCTGGCACGATGTCGGCACGGCAGCCGAGATCGATGCTGCCGGCTTCGACGTATGCTTGGCCAAGCCGGTGGCATACCAGCTGTATATCCGCCACATACAAGCATTTGCCCTGGCGCGGGCGCTGTCGGCATAGCGTCGGATGTGTCTGCGCCTGCATGTCGCAGGTATCGGCTTCAGGTCTGCGGGTGGGGCTAACATGCTTGAATTCTTGTCAGTAGAAAATAGATCAGCCATGAACACAGGGGTAATGACGTATGTGCGCGAAATCGAGGCGATCGGCGCGGTGCCGAAGATCCTCGAAACGGTCGCGTCCCTGACCGGTGTCGGCTTCGTCGCCATCGCCCACGTCGCGGAAACATCGTGGACTGCCTGCGCCGTGTGGGACAAGCTGGATTTCGGACTGAAGGCAGGCGACGGCCTGGACGTGACCACGACGCTGTGCGAGGAAATGCGCAGTACGCGGCACAGCATCGTCATCGACCACGTCGAGGTCAGCGAGCAGTATCGCGATCATCGCACGCCGCGCATCTACGGATTCCAGAGCTATTTTTCCATTCCCATTACGCGTCGCGACGGCAGTTACTTTGGTACCCTGTGCGGTCTTGACCCCAGGCCGATGACGCTCTCGGCACCCGCAATGCTGTCGACGCTCGAGTTGTTCGCCGAACTGGTCTCGGGCCAGCTCGAGACCGAGCGCTTGCATGCGGCAACGCAAACCGATCTGTCGGACGAGCGTGAAACGGCGGAGCTACGCGAGCAATTCATCGCCGTTCTGGGCCATGACCTGCGTACCCCGCTCAACGCCTTGCAGAATGGCGTGGATCTGCTCGGCCTGAAAACCAGGGACGACGCCATGCTGCAGATCCTGGTGCGCATGGGGCGCAGCGTCGGCCGGATGTCCGCGCTGGTCGATGATCTCGTCGATTTCGCGCGCGGCCGCATGGGCGGCGGCATCGCCGTGAATCTGCGCCGGGAAGGCGCGCTCGACCTGCAGCTGGGCCAGGTGATCGCGGAGTTGCGCGATCCATCCGGAGGCCGATATCGTCGCGATCATCCAGCCGGCCATCTCGGTGTGCTGCGATGCGGGCCGGCTCTGCCAGTTGTTGTCCAACCTGGTCAAGAATGCCATCGTGCATGGTGCCGCGCAGGCGCCGGTCCAGGTGCTGGTCACCTGCACGGACAGGCGGCTCTTCATGTCGGTGACCAACGAAGGGAATCCCTTGCCGCCGCATGTCGTCCAACAACTGTTCAAGCCCTATTGGCGCTCGCCTTCCAGCTCGCACCACGAGGGATTGGGCCTGGGCCTGTACATCGTCGCGGAGATCGCCCGCGCACACCATGGCGCGATCGACGTGACTTCGCTGGACGGCAAGGTCTGTTTCACGTTTTCGATGCTCAATCTGGATGGCGTGCAGATCGGCGTGGATTGACATGCGTGCTCGACGCAGCACAAGCCGCTCGAAGGCGCTTGCATCGCCTGCGGCGCGCGGTGCGAGCGCGTGTCGTGCATGGTGGGGGCGATGTCCGGGTGTGTATTCGAAGCCATTGCCGCATCAACAGATTGCCGCTTTCCACTGCACGAAAATAGATGTGCGAATCGGCCGCGCATGCGCCAAAAAGAGCGCATAGTTTGACGGTCAAACGCGATCTGCCACGATCGTGCTCACCAGCCGGCGTCCGCTGCGCTGCCATTCCGACAGACATGCCGATGCATTGCGGCCAGCGTGCCCGCATCTGGTTCATCCACATTTTCGTCAAAGGTACGCCATGTATCCCTACCCGCAATCCGTCAATCCCGCCGTCCGCTCGCATCTGGACGCCCAGATCGCGTTCTTGAACGAGCTGTCGCAAACCATGTCACGTTCCCTGCAGCAGGTGTTCCAGCTGAACATGCAGATCGGCCAGACACTGATCGAGGAAGCTTCCGGTACGGCCCAGCGCATGCTGACCGCCGAACGCCCGACCGAGGCCCTGTCCGCGGCAGCGTCGCAGGCCCAGCCCGCCACCGACCGGCTGCGCCTCTACCAGCAGCAGTTGTCGCAGCTTGCCGCCACGACCCAGGTCGACCTGGCTCGCGTGACCGAGCAGCATGTACAGCAAACGTCCCGTACCGCGCGCGCGCTGGCCGACGACGTGACGCGCGCCACGGTCGCGGACACGGAAAAAAACTTGCGCCAGCAAGAGGAAACCATGCAGAGTTCGCGTGACGCTTTCAAGCAGGAAGCCAAGCCCGCCACGGCAGGCGCCGATGGCGCAGCGGGCAAGCCCGGCGGCCAGTCCGGCCCGGCTAGCGGACCTACCACCATGAAAGGCGCCGCCGCCCAGGACAACAACAAGGCGCAGACCCCGGTGCGCTGAATATCGCCACTGGCCCGGCCCACGGTAACGGTGCACATGGTTGACGGTGAACGCTTCAACAGCATGACGCACATCGCCGGCGCGGCGCTGGCAGCCGTGGGCGGCGTATTCCTGCTTGCCGCGGTCCGGTCCAGCGGCGACGGCTGGATGATCGCCAGCAGCGGCGTGTATGCCGCCACGCTGCTCCACTTGTACCTGGCGTCGAGCCTGTATCACAGCGCACGCGGCGCCGCCAAGGACATTCTGCGCAAGCTGGACCATTGCGCCATCTATCTTCTCATCGCCGGCACCTACACCCCCTTCAGCCTGGTAACGCTGGGCGGAACGTGGGGCTGGTCGATGTTCGGCGCCGTGTGGACGCTTGCCGTCTTCGGCATCGTCCAGGAAATCTGGTACGCCAGGGGCGCGCGCGTCCTGTCGCTCGTCATTTACCTCGTGATGGGCTGGCTTGCCCTGATCGGCGCCAAGCCGCTGTTCCTCGCGCTCGGTTGGCCGGGCTTCGCCTGGCTCGTCTCGGGCGGCCTGTGCTATACCCTGGGCATCGCGTTCTATGCCACCGACCACAAGCTGCGCCATGGTCACGGCATATGGCACCTGTTCGTCCTTGCCGGCAGCGCCTGCCACTACGTCGCCATCCTGCGCTACGTCGCCTGACCCGCATGCCGCCGGCACATGCCGGCGCGCCGCCGCGCTCCCTGCTCACGCACCATTGACACGCGATACGCCGGCATCGCTTGTGTGTCACTATGGGCCGTGCCCATGCCCATGCCCCCCGACTTCCAGGCGCTGTTCGCCGTCTCGCCGTATCCTTACCTGCTGGTCGACACCGATTACCTCATCATCGGCGCGAACCAGGCCTACCTGCTGGCCACGGGCCAGCGCGCCGAGGTGCTGCTGGGCAAGCATATCTTCGACGCGTTTCCGGCCGATCCCGGCGACCCCGAATCGACGAATCTCGAAGAAGTGCGCGCCGCCATCGCACGCGCCATCGCCACGGGCGAGCCGCAGACCAGCGCGCTGCTGCGTTACGCCGTCCCGCGCGCGACGGCGGACGGTCCCGTGTTCGACGTGCGCTACTGGAGCGCCATCCACACGCCGGTGCGCGACGCCACCGGCGCGGTGGGGTTCGTGGCGCAGAACGCGATCGACGTCACCGATCTCTACCAGTTCGATGGCGCGACCAAGCGCTACCACTTGCGGCCGGACGCGGACGCGGTGCCGGACGTGTCGCTGGTCAACCGCCCGCAGATGCACGAGGCCCTGACGCGCATCCTGAGCTCGGAGCGTCACCGGCTGCAGGCGATGTTCGACCAGGCGCCAGGGTCCATGGCGATCATGAGCGGACCCGACCACGTGTTCGACATGGTCAACGAGGCCTATTACGCGCTGGTGGGCCGCCGCGACCTGATCGGCAAGCCGGCATTGGCGGCGCTGCCGGAACTGGCCGGGCAGGGCTTGCACGAATTGCTCGACAGCGCATTCGCGACCGGCGAGCGCATCGTGCTGCACGAGCGCCTGGTGACGCTGCAGCGCGTGCCCGGCGGTCCGCCCGAAAACCGTTACGTCGACCTGCTGTACCAGCCGATGGTCGGGCGTGATGGACGCGTGACAGGCATTTTCGCGCAGGCCAACGATGTCACGGCCGCTTGTCTTGCCCGGCGCGACCTGTGCGACAAGCTACGGCAGCTCGAGACCGCGAAATCCAACCAGGCGTTCCAGTTGCGCTTCGCCGACCGGATCTGGGAACTGGACGACGCCGGGCGCATCGAAGACATCGCCTGCGAGATGCTCGGGGCCAGGCTGGACGCCGTCCGGGTGTGGTATGCCGACATCGATGAGGCGCTAGGCATCGCCTTGTACCGCTGCGACTGGACCACGGCGGGCTTCCCCGGCCTGGCGGGCCGCAGTATTGCGCTCGAGGATATCGGCCACGCGGCGCTCGCCACACTGCGCGGCGGGCGGCCGGTTGCCAACCAGCGTGTGGTGCGCGAGGACGACGGCGTGCGCGCCGAGTTGCTCGTGCCGTACGTGAAGGCCGGCGAGCTCAAGGGCGTACTGGCGATCCAGGACGCCGCGGCGCGCACGTGGCAGGACGATGAGCTCGCCCTGGTGGCGGAGGCGGCCGGCCGGACCTGGTCGGCGCTGGAAGCCACCCATGCGCGCCACGCACTGCAAATCGAGCGCGACCAGAGCCAGTACATTTTCGATGCCATGGCCGAAGGATTCGCTGTCCTCGACCGGCATTGGACCATCCTGCGCATGAACGCCGAGGGGTTGCGGCTGGCCCAGCGCAGCGCCGCGGAGGTGATCGGGCGCAGCCACTGGGACGTCTGGCCCGAGCTCCGCCATACCGATGCGGAACGCGCGTACCAGCGCGTCATGGACACCGGCAAGACGGAAACCGTCGAGCTGTCCCACCTGCTGCCGGACGGGCGCCGTGCATGGATGGAGATCCGCACCCATCGTTCCCTGGAGGGCGGCATCGCCTTCTTCTTCCACGACATCACCCAGCGCAAGGTGACGCAGGAGCAGCTTGCCGTCGCCGACCGCCGCAAGGACGAGTTCCTTGCCATGCTCGCCCACGAGCTGCGCAATCCGCTCGCGCCGATCGGTGCCGCGGACGACCTGCTGCAGATGGGGCACGTGGACGAAGCGCGGGTACGCCGCACCAGCGAGATCATCGGGCGCCAGGTCCGCCATCTGAGCAGCCTCGTGGACGACCTGCTCGACGTCTCGCGCGTGACGCGCGGGCAGGTGGAGCTGGTCATGGAACCGGTTGACATCCGCCAGGTCGCCGACGACGCAATCGAGCAGGCCCGGCCGCTGCTGCACGCCCGCCGCCACCACCTCGCCCTGGCGCGGCCGCCGCTGGTGCCCGTCGTGATGGGGGACCGCAAGCGCCTGGTGCAGGTACTGGCCAACCTGTTGAACAACGCCGCCAAGTACACGCCGGCGGGCGGGCATGTCACGCTGGCGATCGATGTCGAGCCTTCGCATGTGTTGCTGCGCGTCGAGGACGACGGTATCGGCATGGCGCCTGAGCTGGTCGAGCACGCCTTCGAACTGTTCACCCAGGCCGAGCGTCCTTCGGACCGGTCGCTCGGGGGCCTGGGACTCGGCCTGGCGCTGGTCAGGAGCCTGGTGAACCTGCACGGCGGGACCGTCTGGTGCGCCAGCCGCGGCCTTGGGACAGGCAGCGTGTTTTCCGTCAGCCTGCCGCGCCGGACCGCCGCCGGGAACGACGCCGGCGCGTCCGGGCGCGCGGGGGAGGCGCACGTGGCGCCGGAACGGCCGTTGCGGATCATGGTCGTCGACGACAACGCGGACGCGGCGGCGATGCTGGCCATGGTCCTGGAGTCGCATGGACATGCGGTGACGGTCGAGCACGACGCACGCAGCGCGCTCGCGCTTGGCGGCGCGATCGCTCCCGATGTGTTCCTTCTCGATATCGGCCTGCCCGATATCAACGGCAATGAACTTGCCCGGCGCCTGCGTGCCGGTCCGCGCACCGGCCGCGCGATGCTGGTCGCCATCACCGGCTATGGGCAGGACAGGGACCGCAGGGAAACCCTGGCCGCCGGTTTCGACCACCACCTGGTCAAGCCGGTCGACATGCGCCAGTTGTTCGCGCTCCTGGCCGGCTTCCGCCCGTCCGGGGACGGCCCGGCCGCCGCGGAATGACGGATGTCGTCCGCACACTGGATCCTGTTTGGCGGCGCCACGCTCATCGCAATGATGCTGGGCGGTACGCTAGTCACGCGCCTGCCCCTCAGCGGGGCCATGATCTACCTGGGCATTGGCGTCCTGCTCGGCCCGGCTGTCGGCAAGGTGTTCGCCCCGGACCCTTTGCGTTTCGCGCCGGTGCTGGAACTGGTCGCGGAGGCGGCCTTGCTGATATCGCTATTCTCCGTTGGACTCAAGCTCGAGGTCCCCTTGCTCGACCGGCGCTGGCTGGCACCCTTGCGGCTCGCGTTCGTATCGATGGCGATCACGGTGGCGCTGATCGCCGCCATCGGTGTGCTGCTGCTGGACTTGCCGCTGGGCGCGGCGATCCTGCTTGGAGGTATCCTGGCGCCAACGGATCCCGTGCTGGCATCGGGCATCCAGCCGGAAGCCGGCGCCAGGCCCGACCTGGTCCGCTTCAACCTGGCCGGCGAAGGCGGGCTGAACGATGGCTCCGCCTTTCCGGTGGTCGTGCTCGGGCTTGGGTTAATGGGCGGCCACGATGCCGGCACCGTTCTCGCGCACTGGCTTGCCATGGACCTGGCCTGGTCGCTGCTCGGCGGCATCGCGATCGGCGCCGCGGCCAGCTTCCTCATCGGCTCGGCGGTCGTCTTCCTCAGGAACCGCCACGACGAAGCGCTGGGCATGAACGAATTCCTGTCGCTCGGCATCGTTGCCATCTGCTTCGGACTCGCCGAGCTGTGCCATGCATCGGGCTTCCTTGCGGTGTTCGCTGCCGGTATCGCCCTGCAGCGCGTATACCGCCGCCGCGATATCGCCGACCTGTGGCCCTGGAAACGCAGGAGCACGCTCCCCGAGCGCGAGACGAGCGCGGCGATGAAGCAGGACATACAGGGGTTCAACGAGCAGATCGAGAAGCTGGCCGAGCCCGTGCTCGTCATCCTGACTGGCGCCATGCTGGCCTATGTCACGGTGTTTCCGTCGCTGTGGTGGTTCACGGCCGTGTCGCTGGTCGTGGTACGGCCGCTGGCGGTGTTGCTCGGCATGGCCGGCAGTACGATGCCGGTCCGGCACCATGCGATGGTCGGCTGGTTCGGCATTCGCGGCATCGGCTCGGTCTATTACCTGATGTATGCGCTGAACCACGGATTGTCCGGGGCGCTGGCGGAGCGCTTCGTCGCATTCACGCTGGTCGCCATCACCGCGTCGATCCTCCTGCATGGCGTGACCGCGGGTCCATTGATGGCCTGGTACACGAGGGGCGAAATGCGGCGCGGCGCCTGATGATGAAGATGGCATGCCCGGTTCGAATCTTGCATTGCACCAATCCCGGAAAATAGACTTGCGCCGATCCTGCGTGGCGCCAGGAAAAGGCGCATAGTGACTGGCATCGGCCAGCGCCGCCAACAATAATAAAGGAGACTTTTTCCACAGCGAAGGAGTCACGCAATGTACAGTAAAGTCATGGGGAACTGGTTCTCCCGTACCACCGAAGTGGCATGTACCGCCACCGCCCCCTTCCGTTTCAGACCCGCTACCGGGCCGGCCCATGGATTCCTGTCAGGCAGTTGGCAAGCGAATGGAAAAGCCATCAGGTATCGCCTGTTCGTTCCAACGCCTCGCGGAAGCGAACCGCCCGCGCTTCTTGTCATGCTGCACGGTTGCGGCCAGGATGCGACCGATTTTGCACTGGGCACCGGGATGAACGAACTGGCCGAGCAGGCAGGCTTCCTGGTGTTGTATCCCGAACAGTCGCGCTACGCAAACTGGAACAGCTGCTGGAACTGGTTCGAGGAGGCCAACCAGGAGCGAGGGCAGGGCGAGCCGGCACTGGTCGTGGCACTGACCAGCAAGATCATCGACGATCATGCTGTCGACCGGCGCCACGTCTCGATCGCCGGCCTGTCGGCCGGCGCCGCCATGGCGCTCATCATCGGGCGCAGCTACCCGGACATCTTCAGCGCGATCGGCTGCCATTCCGGCATGCCGCACGGGAGCGCGACGAGCGGACTGGGCGCGATGACCACCATGCGGCATGGCGGCGCCGTCCCGGCTTGCGCCGGCGGGCCATGCACGACCAGCGTACCGGTCATCGTCTTTCATGGGGACGACGACGCGACCGTTCATCGAAGCAATGGCGACGACATCGTACGCCAGTCGATCCAGAGCTATCTCTCGGCCAGGCCCTCCGGGTGCCGAGGCGTCATGCAGATGCGGGAAACCGGGCAAAAACGGGGCCGCGAGTTCACGCGCTCGGTCCACACGAGCAGGTCCGGCACCGTCGTCGCCGAGCACTGGCTCGTGCACGGCACGGGTCATGCCTGGTCGGGCGGAGACCGGCGCGCCGCCAACATGGATGCGAACGGTCCGGATGCGAGCCGGGAGATGCTGCGCTTCTTTCGCGATCGGCATGCGCTGTGACCTTGGCGCGCGGACGCGCCATCCGCTGTTCCGGACCGCATACCGCGATCCGGCGGCATTCCACAGGAGCGAGTCATGAGTAAGAACCAGGATGCGAAAAGATCCACCAAAAAGGAACCCGCGAAAACCGCGAAAGAGAAAAAGGCGGACAAGAAGGTCAAAAAGGCGGAGAAGATGCGCCTGCAGTAGGCGCTGTTTAGGTGCTGCACCGGGCGCGGACGTCCGCCTTTATCGGTGCGCGATTTGGTCGCGAGAGTGAGCGGCAAACTCATGTGGTGCCAGCTGTGGTGCCGAGCTAACCCATTGATTCGTATGGGGCGAAACGGCCTGCAAAGCCGTCTAGATGGGTTCGACTCCCGTCCACGCCTCCAGATATCAAGCGATCGGGCCTCGTTTGAGGCCGGTTTTGGCTTTCACCGCTTCGATTCCAAGCGAATTAAATTCGTCGGTAACAGAAGTACAGTCCCGGGCCTTCTCTGCAGCCTGGCTGGTCGTTGCGGATGGGCCTGCGCGGACACCGTAGTCATTTCCCTATGCTTCAGCCCTACAGGGGGCGGCACCGCCGGCGAATAGGGCATCAGGCCGCGCGCCGCATCGGCAAGATCGTGGGTATGTGCTCCAGCGCGTCGGTTGGCGATGCAAAGGTATACACAGCAACGCCAAGGGCACCGAGCAGCTCTTGGAAGGAGTCGTCGACCTCGTGGTGCGATTCGACCAGCACGATACGCAGCATGCCGGTACCGGTACCGGCGCCGGCTTTTGCTATCAGTGGGATCTGGAAACGATCATCGAATGGATGCGCTCGGCCATCGAATCCATCGAGAATGGCTTGGTCAGCACGGCAATACCTGGCTCGAGATGGCCCTTGTCGAGCACCGCCGTTTCCGCATACCCCGTGATAAACAACACCTGCAGCCCCGGCCGGCTGCTTCGTCCCGCATCGGCCATCTGGCGGCCATTCATGCCGCCTGGAAGGCCGACATCCGAAATCAGCAGATCGACACGTTTGTCTGACTGCAGGATCTTGAGGCCGGTCGCGCTGTCGGAAGCCTCGATCCAGGCGACGCCCAGATCCTGGAGAATGTCGATGATCAGCATCCTGACGCTCGGCTCGTCGTCCACGATCAGTACGGTGGCGACCTGCCCGGACGGTGTCAGTGGCGTGACATCGGCAGTGCAGGCGGGCGCCTCCGCGACGCTGTCGCCATGGTGGCGCGGCAGGTAAATGCACACGGTCGTGCCTTGTCCCACCTCTGAATGGATGCGTACCTGGCCGCCGGACTGCTGTGCGAATCCATAGATCATCGACAGCCCGAGGCCGGTCCCTTTGCCGATGGGCTTTGTGGTGAAGAAGGGCTCGAAGGCCCGGGCGATCACGTCCGGTGCCATCCCGGTGCCGGTGTCGCTGACACAGAGCGATACGTATTCACCCTGGGCCATGTCGTGATGGCGCGCGTCGCGTTCGTCGATCGACTTGTTCGCCGTTTCGATGGTAATGCGGCCGCCATCCGGCATGGCATCGCGGGCATTGATGCAAAGATTCAGCAGCGCGTTCTCGAGTTGGGACGGATCGACCAGCGCAGTCCAGGCATCGGGTACGCACACCACGTCGATCGGCACGGCCGGTCCGACCGTGCGTTGCACCAGGTCCTGCATATCTTCGACCAGCCGTTTCACATCGGTTGCCTTCGGCATCAGCGTCTGCTGACGGGAAAATGCGAGCAGCCGGTGCGTCAGCGCCGCCGCACGCCGCGACGCCCCCAGCGCGGTCGTGATGTAGCGTTCGAAATCGCTGAAGCGTCCCTGCTGCATGCGCATCTGCATCAGTTGCAGTGCGCCCGAGATACCCGCCAACAGGTTGTTGAAATCGTGTGCCAAGCCACTGGTCAGTTGTCCCACGGCTTCCATTTTCTGGCTTTGGCGTAAGGCATTCTGGGTCGCTTCGAGTTCCGCCATCTGCTCGATGTCGCGTGTGATGTCCCGGCCCACGGCATTGATCAGGTTATCGTGCGAACGGGTGGACCACGAGATCCAGCGATAACTGCCGTCGCGATGACGATAGCGGTTATCGAAGCGATGATGATTGGTGCCGTCGGCCAGCTCGCGCGCACCTTCGGTGGTACGGACCATATCGTCAGGATGGATCAGGTCGAACAGGTTCCTCCCGACGAGTTCGTCCTCGTGCCAGCCCAGCACGGTAGCCCAGGCGGGATTGGTGGCGGTGATGACGCCATCGAACGTGCATCGCAACATGATGTCGGACGACAGCGTCCACAGGGCATTGCGGTCTTCCGACCGTTCCGCGACTTCCCGCTCGAGCGCGGCATTGCGCATCCGGAGCCGGGCTTCCGCCTCGTCGCGCTGGCGCGCCGCCACGACGCCCAGCGTCGTTTCGTTTGCGATGTTGAGGATGCCCTTCACCCGTGTGCCGTCGCGGATGGGATTGTAGGCAAAGGACCACCACGTATCTTCGTCGTAGCCATTGCGCGTCATGACCAGATGTAGATCGACGAAGCTGACAGCCTCATCGCCGAGCACCCTGTCGATCAATGGGCCAATCTCGCTCCAGACATCTGCCCATACCTCTGATATGGGGCGCCCCAGCGCCGCGGGGTGTCGCAAGCCCAGGATGGGCGCGTAAGCAGCGTTATACAGCAGCGTTTGTTCCGGTCCCCAGGTTGCGCACATGGAAAGCGGCGAAGACATCATCATGGAATAGATGGCTTCGAGCGGAGCCGGCCACCGCTCGCGCGGGCCGAGCGGGGTCGTGCTCCAGTCAAATGTCTCGATATGGCGCATATGGAACTGCAAAAATCTTGAATCAGTGAATGACGAGCATGATTTTTGCACAGATCCAGAACGGTTACCGCCTCGTGCTTCCAATGTTCTTTTAATGCAACACGCTGCTGTCAGGCCGTGGTGCTGTCCCCATCGTTAAGAACCGCGTGCCATTTCCTGTGCGGCAGCCGTCGTAATTCGTCGTCCGGACGCGCTCGCCGCCATGCCCGGATGCGAGGGATGTGGCATTTGCGCCGAGCACACGCCGGTAATCAGGACAGATGGCCTCCGCGATATTGTCGCAAAAGACCGGGAGTGTGTTCACCAGGATCGGCAGGCACAGCGTCACGGTGTGCGGCACGCCTGGCATGCACGGTCGGTCCATTCGGAAAAGCTTGGTCGCGCAGTTCGAGCATGCGACGTGCACTGGACGACAATGCAGTATCGCATTGTCGTCAAATTCGGTAAAATTTACTTAGGGATATAAAAATATAGCGTAGGAATCTAGTTAAATTGAGTACCGTGTCGCTTGGGCTGGAACAGCCTGCACTACAAGGGCCGTCGCAGGAAGGCTGGCAAATTCTCGAACTCAGCCTCGATTGCGTGAAGCTGCTGAGCACCGATGGCTGCCTCCTGTCGATGAACAGGAATGGCCAGTGCGCCATGGAAGTCGATGACTTCGCCAGTATTGCCGGCTGCTCCTGGAAGTCCCTCTGGCCGGTACAGGCCCATGCAGACATCGACCGCGCCCTGGCGGCGGTGACGGCTGGCGGTACCGGCAGCTTTCGCGCGTTTTGTCCGACCGCCAAGGGCACGCCCAAGTGGTGGGACGTACTGGCGACCGCAGTCCCGGGCAGTGCCGACAGGGTGCTGGCCGTGTCGCGTGACGTTACGGCCGAATGCATGGCAACCGCGGAACGCGAGCGCTTGCTGAGGGAGGTCCAGGCGGGCAACCAACGCATGCTCGACCTGTTTCGCCAGGCGCCCGGCTTCATGTGCGTGCTGGGCGGCCCCGATCACGTGTTCGAGCTCGCCAATGATCATTACCTGCAGCTCGTGGGCGAGCGCGTCCTGATCGGCAAGGCGATCCGGCAGGCGCTCCCCGAAGTCCACGGGCAGGGCTATTTCGAATTGCTCGACCACGTGTACCGGACTGGCGAGACCTTCCGCGGCACCGACATGACGGTCATGCTGGAGCGGCGGTCGGGCATGCCGCTTGAACGGCGTTTCATCGACCTGGTCTACATCGCCCTGCGCAATGCCGACGGCGTCATCACAGGGCTGCTAGTGCAAGGCATCGACCAGACCGACCGCAAGCTGGCCGAGATCGAGCTGCACGAAAGCCGCGAGCGCTTCCAGAAGATCGTCAACCAGGCGGCGACCGGCGTCGTCGAGATGGACATGCGCGGCCACATTACTTTTGCCAACCAGAAGTACGGCGACATGCTGGGTTACGCGCCGGATGAACTGCTGGGCAAGAGCGTGGCCGACCTGACGGCCCCCGAATCCTTGCCGGCGACGCTCGACACGTTCGGCAAGCTGCTGTGCGGCGGCGGCCAGGCCAGCATCGACAAATGCTACGTGCGCAAGGACGGTTCGTTGATGCCGGCGACAAGCAGCCTGAATGCGCTAAGCGGTCCTGGCGGCGAATTCCAGGGCGCGGTGGCCATCGTGCTCGACACCACGGCCAGTGTGCGGGCGGCCGAAGAGTTGCGCGCCAGCGAAGAGCGTTATCGCACCCTGTTCGAATCGATGGACCAGGGCTTCTGCATCATCGACATGATCCTCGACGCCGACGGCCGGCCGGCCGATTACCGCTTCGTCGAAATGAACCCGGTGTTCGAGCAGCACACCGGTCTGGCGAATGCCGCCGGCAAGACCGCGCGCGAACTGGTGCCGGCGCTCGACCGCTTCTGGATCGACACCTATGGCAGCGTGGCCTTGACGGGCCAGGCGACGCGCTTCGAACAGGAGGCGGCGCCGATGGGGCGCTGGTTCGACGTGTACGCGACCCGGCCGGGCGGGCCGGGCACGCTGCGCGTCGCACTACTGTTCTCCGACATCACGGCGCGCAAGCAGGCCGACGAACGCTTGCGCAAGCTGGCCGCGGACCTGTCCGAAGCCGATCGCCGCAAGACCGAATTCCTGGCCACGCTGGCCCACGAACTGCGCAACCCGCTGGCGCCGATACGCAATGGCTTGAGCGTGATGCGCCTGGGCGGCGACGATCCGGCCTCGGTGGCCCGGGTGCGCGGCGTGATGGAGCGCCAGGTCGGCTACATGGTCCACCTGATCGATGACCTGCTGGACGTGGCGCGCATCAGCGGCGGCAAGATGGAGCTCAAGAAGACCCACGCCGCCCTGCACGCGGTGCTGGCAAGCGCGGTCGAGACCAGCATGCCAGCCATCGAAGCCGGGAAACACACGCTGCAGATCGACTTTCCGGACGCTGTCCTGCATGCCGACGTCGACATGACGCGCATCGCCCAGGTCGTGGCCAACCTGCTCAACAACGCTGCAAAATACACGCCGCAGGGCGGCAGGATCGAGCTCGCCATGCGCCGCGTCGGCGACGAGGCGCTCATCTCGGTGACGGACAACGGCGTCGGTATTCCCGCCGATGCGCTGGCGACGGTGTTCGACATGTTCAGCCAGATAGGCCGCCACCTCGACCGTGCGCAGGGAGGCCTCGGGATCGGCCTGTCGCTGGTGCGGCGCTTGGCCGAGATGCATGGCGGCAGCGTCGAGGCTGCCAGCGCCGGTATCGGCGCCGGCAGCACCTTTACCGTGCGCCTGCCGCTGCTGCCCGTGGCTCCGGCAGGCATGGAGCCGGTGCTTGGTGCCGACGCGGTACTTGCACCGCGCACTGGTGTCGAGGTGCTGGTCGTCGACGACAATGTGGATGCCGCCAGCACGCTGGCGATGATCCTCGAAATGCATGGCCATGTCGTGCGAGTCGCCCACGACGGCGTCGAAGCGATGAAGCAGCTCGCGACGTTTACCCCACGCCTGGTGTTCCTCGACATCGGCATGCCGCGCATGAACGGCTACGAAACGGCACGCGCCATGCGCCAGGTGGTGGCATTGGGTGCGACGCGCCTGGTCGCCTTGACCGGGTGGGGCGCCGAAGAAGACCGCGCCCGGTCGAGCGAAGCCGGCTTCGATGTCCACCTGACCAAGCCGGTGCAGATGAAAGATGTCGAAAACATCCTCGACGCGCTTGGCGTGAAGGGTGTATCGGCCGATTGACATTTCGTCGCCGCGGCAGACGCCCGATGCGGTGCAAGTGTCGGGTGGCCGGGCAAGCTCAATCGAGACAGGTCTGCGTCCCCGCCGCTGCCGGGTGGTCGGCACCGGCCCGGGACAGGCGCGCCATCAGCCGCTCCACATCGACCGGCTTGACGATGTGGTCATCGAATCCACGCAGGAGTGCGCGTTCGCGATCGCTCGGCTGGCCGTAGCCGGTCACCGCGACGATGAACGCATCGCGCATTTCGGGCAGGGCCCGCAGGCGGCTCGCCAGTTCATAGCCATCCATGACAGGCATCCCGATGTCGAGCAGGCAGATCTTGGGCGGCTCGAGACGGACGCGTTCGAGCGCCGCATGGCCCTGGTATTCGACGCTGACGTCATAACCGAGCGATTCGACCAGCATGCCCAGCGTATTGGCGGCATCGACGTTGTCGTCGACGATCAGGACGCGGGCCGCCGCCGCGCGCAGCGGCTGTTGCTGCGCATCCTGCGCCACGTCGTTTGCCGCACCCGCGGACACGATCATGGGGAGTGCGAGCACGAACTCGCTGCCCTGGTCCTTGCCGGGGCTACTGACGGTCAATGTGCCGTCATGGAGATCCACCAGGCGTTTCGCGAGCGCGAGCCCGACGCCAAGCCCTCCGGCGGAAAGATCGACCTTGCGCGTTTCCTGCGTAAATAGTTCGAACACATGACCCATCAGCTCGTCGGACATGCCGATGCCGTTGTCGCGCACCGATACCAGGGCCTGGCCGTCTTGCGCGGACAAGGCCACGTCGATCGATCCACCGTCGGGCGTGTATTTGGCCGCGTTGTTCAACAGGTTGGCCAACACCTGCACCAGGCGCTTCTTGTCGCCCATGACCATCAGCGGCCCGAGCGCGAGCCGGGTGTCGACACGGTGCCGCTTGGCAGCGATCAAGGGCGCCGTCTGCTCCATGGCCTCGGCCACGACATCACGCAAGTCGACGTCATGCCGGTTCAGCTTGACCTCGCCGCGCGTCACGCGCGAGACGTCCATCAAGCCGTCGATCAGGCCGGTCATATGGCGTGTCTGGCGGGTGATGATCTCGCCCAGCCGCTGCTGTTGCGCCCCGTCCGCGCGTCCGATGCGCAGCAGGTCGGCAGCCGCCGCGATCGGCGCCAACGGGTTCCTGAATTCGTGCGCGAGCGTGGCCAGGAATTCGTCCTTGCGGCGGGCGGTCTGCTGCAGCGAGGCTTCGTTCGCCTGCAGTTGACCGACCAGGGACTGCAGGGCGGTGCGCAGCTGCCCGATCTCGCGGTAGCTTCCATGGATGTCGTCGATATGGCCCGATTCGGACAGTTCGACCCGCCGGGCCGATGCGGCCAGCGCGCCGAGCGGCCGGGCGATATGCCTGGAAAGTGGCCATGCCAGCACGGCAAACAGCAACGCGATGCCGCCGCCCACCAGCATCACCTGCTTGCGCAACTGGATGACCGGCGCGTAAGCCAGCGTCACGTCCTGCCGTACCAGCACGGTCCAGTCAAGGCCAGGAGAGGCGTTATAGCCACGCATCCTGCTGTAGCCGACTAGATAGGTCTTGCCGTCGTCGAACGTGGCGACACGGTAGGCATGCGGGCCGGGGCCGGAAAACGCCGTCGCGGGTAGGGCCAGCCGGGTCCCAACCATCGACTTCGGGCCAATGACAACCGTCATGTCCTTGCCCAGGATGAGCGTTTCGGCCCCGGCACGCGCCAGCAGCGGCTGCATGACCGATTGTTCGATGTCGGTGGCCCAGGCCAGGCTCAGGTGTGTGCCGAACACGCCTGCCACGCGTCCCTGCGCATCGCGGTAAGGAAACGCGACGTCGATGAAACGCAGAGGTTCCTTGCCGGTACCGGTCTGCAACAGCTTGTCGAGCAGTTTTGCTTCGTGCACGTCGGTCAGGTGAACGCCTTCCAGCGCGCGACGAAACCAGGGCCGCTGCGCCACGTTCGCCCCTTCGAGCAAGCCATTCGCCGACACCAGCACCTTGCCGTCCTTGTCGGTCAGGCCGAGCCACGCATAGTAGGCGTAGGTCTTCTGCATCTCCTCGAGCAAGCGGCGCTTTTGCGGCAAGGTGTCGGGGCTGCCGAAACCGGGCTGGTTCGCGAGGAGCTCGACCTCGCGGTAACGCTCGAACAAAGTCCGGTCGAGCTTGTCCGTCGCCTGTGCGGCGAGTTCGGAAAACTGCTGGCCGATGGCCGCTTCCTCGCGCTGCGTGACGATGGCTTCGAGAACGCCCGCCAGTACCAGGGTTATCAGAAGCACTAGACCGGCCAGCATGAGCATCAGCTGGGTTGAAATGCTCATGTCCCTTGCGAAGCGTGCGATGTCGAAACGTGCCTTGGCTTGCATGACGTGGAGCAACCATTGATTGATAACCGAAGACCAGATAGTACTCCACTCGGCAGTTGGTTCAGTACAAAGTCGCTTGAGCAATGAAAAATGTAGACTGGAAACAACTCGTTGTGCAGGATAGTGTCGTGATCCGACTACGTTTCGTCATGCGATGAAATCTGCAATCTTACTGTTAATCAACACCGCGACAGAATTACGCGAGTAAGGACACACTATGTGTCAAGTCATATGCCTGGCATCGTTCGCGATCCGGTCATGCCGGATTACGTAGCTCTAAACAGGGATGGACCAAAGCTGCGCTGACTGCCGCACGGTAGAGCGAGAACGTACGGTCCCGAATACCGTCATCGGGAAGACAAAACCGAAAGAAGCGAATCACCTCGGTCCGTCAGGCTGCGCAAATACTATTCGATTCACATTGACTTTCCCTTTCCACTGAAACCATCTTATGAATCAGATCGCGCTAAAAGCTGTTTTCTTCGACGTTGACGGCACCCTCATCGACAGCAACGATGCGCATACGCATGCATGGGTTCAAACCCTCGACCGGCATGGCCATTCTGTTAGTTACAACCAGATCAGGAGTGTGATCGGCAAGGGGTCCGACAAGGTTTTCGCTGAAGTACTTGGCATCGCGTCGGACTCGGCTCTCGCGAAACAGATTACAAAAGACCGCACGCAGTTATTGCTGAGCAGCTTCGTTCCGAACCTGGAGCCGACGTCCGGCGCCAGATTGTTAGTGCAGAGTTTGCAGTCCGAAGGTCTACGTCTGGTCATTGCGTCATCCAGTGGAGAAGAGCTGCCGGCGTTACTCGCGCAGGCCGGCGTGCAAGACTTGCTCGATACCGCGGTCTCTTCCAATGAGACGGAAAAGTCCAAACCCGACGGTGACATCATCGAGGTTGCCTTGAAGAAGGCCGGCGTACAACCCACCGAGGCCGTGATGGTAGGTGACACGCCCTACGACATTGCGGCGGCCAAGGCAGCCGGGGTCAAATGCATTGCACTGCGCTGTGGAGGCTACTGGGACGATGCAGCTTTGTCCGATGCGGTAGCGATCTTTGATGATCCTGCAGCGTTGTTGCGTCACTGGGCCGGCCGGCCATTGACCGGCTGATTCGATGGCCACTTTCGAAATTCTTCTTGGCTTGGTGGCGTTCTGCGTCCTGCTTGCGCTGCTGGCGCAGCGTCTGGATTTGCCGGTCGCGATTCTTCTGGTACTGGGCGGTATGGGTCTCGCCCTGATACCAGGGTTGCCTGCGGTCGAGCTGGATCCGGAGCTTGCACTGGCCTTGTTTCTTCCTCCGCTCCTGCAGGTCAGTGCCTACCGAACAGATTGGCCTGCCTTTCGCTCGAATCTACGGCCCATTCTTTTGCTGGCCATCGGTGCCGTTCTTTTTACCGCAGCCGCAGTCGCCGTCGTAGCACATCTGTTGGTGCCAGGACTTCCTTGGTGGGCTGCAGTAGCGCTTGGTGCCATCGTGGCGCCGCCTGACGCTGTGGCCGCCAGCTCGGTGCTGAAAAAATTTAACCTTCCCAAGCGTATCGTCACCGTGCTGGAAGGCGAAAGCCTCATCAACGATGCCTCGTCCCTGGTCCTCTACCGTTTCGCTGTCGCGGCGGTAGCCGCCAGTTCGGTGAGTTATTCGAGCGGCTTGCTCCAGTTCTTCGGCATGGCAATCGGCGGCATCGTCATCGGCTGGATAAGCGGTCGGTTGGCGATGTGGGTGTTCAGCAAGATCGATGACACGATGCTCGACATCACGATCAGCATTCTGGCGGGCTTTGCAGCCTACCTGAGCGCTGAGGCCTTGCACGCATCGGGTGTATTGGGAGCCGTCGTTTGCGGTCTCATACTAGGCCGAAAACAGCATGCGGAGTTCACAGCCCGTACCCGATTGGAGCTCAATGCAGTCTGGAATTTCATGGAGTTCTTACTCGCCAGCCTGATCTTCATGCTCATCGGACTGCAGATGCGCGGCATCATCGAACGACTTGTGAGGGAGAGTGCCACGGCACTTACCTCCCTTGCATGGCTTGCACTTGCCGTGTCCGCGACCTTGATTATCAGCCGCTTCGTTTGGGTGTTCATCACAGGCTGGCTGCCGGACGCGTTTTCTCGCCGCGACGCCGCCAAGCCGGCGGTGGTGCGTTGGACACACCATGCGGTCGTGTCGTGGGCCGGGATGCGGGGTGTGGTCAGCTTGGCCGCAGCACTGGCACTGCCGTCCAGTTTTCCCGCGCGAGACGTGATCGTCTTCTTGGCGTTTTGCTCGATCTTTGCAACGCTTATTGTCCAGGGCACCACGCTTGGCTGGCTGGTACGAAAACTTGAAGTGATCGAGCCGGAGCAGGTGGCTGCTGAACCGGCAGAAGCACTGGCCAGAGCAGAGATTGCTGACGCCGCACTGGAAGCTGTCAGGGAGCGCCTTGACCCACACGCCAGCCAGGAACATGCAACGGCAGCGTCTGCACTTGTCGACGAGTACGAAGCCAGGGCCGGGCGAGCGACCGACGAGAAAGAAGCGGAGTCGCCCGAGAACGCCGAACAATTCAACGCACAAAGACGCTTGCGGCTAGTGGCAATCGAGGCGGCGCGAGAAAAGCTGTCGGAGCACACCGATCAAGTCGATGCAGATACACATCGCTCGCTTGCAGAGGAATTGGACCTCGAGGAGCAGCAAATAAGAAGCGCGATGAACAACTCGGCTAACTTGTAGGTAGCCGATGCAGCAGGTGCTGGATCTCGTGCATCCCGATCTGCAACTCGCGCTGCGCGCTGCGCTGTTCCAGGCCAACAAGACTGGACAGGTCGTCGAGGCAGGTGACATTCCCGTGAGACTCGATCCCTAGTCGATCGGCCTGCATCTGAAGGTGCGGCAGGACGGCGGCAGCGATATCGGGCGCCGGCTGGCCGACGTCACCCAGCACCTGGCGTACCGGACCTGTCGACCGGTATCGAGGACGCGGTCGAGGACCTGCGGTCGACGGAGCGCGAAGTGCCCAGCATCGACGCTGGCTGGCCTCGCGGCCGTCGGAACCTCGCCAACGATATGCTGCAGTCCGTCGCGCAGCAGCGCATGGCGATCGGCGATGAGGAGCCGGATCATGGCCGAGCTACCCGGCGCGAGCGCGGTCGCTCGTACCGGCAATGCACCGCCAATCGCGGCCCTCGAACATGGCCGCCGTCATCCCGGCCCGGCTGCACCGGCGCCACGCGCCAGGTGGCGGCTTATCCTGTCGAGCGCATGGATGAAGCCGTCGTCGATCTGGAAATGCAGCAGGCCGGATTCGCTCGATACCCGGTAACTCTCCAGGAATGTTCCGGTCGTGAAGCCGCGCCACGAGGGCATGCGCCAGCTTCCCTGCGCCATGTCGTCGAGTGCGTCCGCCATGGCGTCGGGGCCAGGCGCGTTGCGGCCGGTCGAGGCGTGTTCAATGCCGAGCAGTTCCATCAATTCGGCTGTCGGCATCATGGTCGGTTCGCCGCGCAGTGCGATGGGATTGAGCAGGACGAGGCCCGCCAACAGGTCGGCACTCCGGTCCGTCAGCCGGGCGTCTTCCGCCAGCAGGCGCAGGGCGCGGATGTGGTATTCGTTGGGGACCATGGGTTCTCCTAGCGTGACATGAGGCGTTCGAACGCGGCTGCGCTGATCGGAGGGCTATACAGAAAGCCCTGGCCCAGCCGGCAGCCGGCGTCCATGAGGTAGTCTGCTTCCTCGGTGGTTTCTATCCCCTCGGCTATCGTCGGCAAGCCGAGGTTCGCGGCAATCGACAGTACCGCGCGCAACAGCGCCTGGCGGCGCGGGCTTGCCGCGGTGATGCCGTGCACGAAGCTGCGATCCACTTTCAGCAGGTCGACCGGAATATCGGCGAGATAGCTCAGGTTCGAGTAGCCGGTGCCGAAGTCGTCGATGGCGAGCGACACGCCGATCGCTTGCAGCTGGTGCAGGATGTCGACGGCGCTGGCGACGTCGCGCATCAGGGTCGATTCGGTCAGTTCGATCTGCACGGTGGCGGGCAGGATGCCGAATTCCGCCAGGCAGGCTTCGAGATGGACGACGAAGTCGGCCTGGCGCAGCTCCAGCGCCGAAACGTTGACGGCGATCGGGCCGGCATCCAACCCGATGTCCTGCCAGGCGCGTGCCTGGCGCATGGCTTCGCGCATTACCCAGCGGCCCAGGTTCACGATCAGGCCGGACTGCTCGGCGCACCGTACCACGTCGGCGGGCGAGAAGCGTGTCCAGTCCGGATGGCGCCAGCGCAGCAGGGATTCGCATCCGCGGATCGTGCCGTCGGCCAGGCATACCTTGGGCTGGTAGAACAGTTCCAGGCCGCCGGCATCGAGCGCCAGCCTGAGTGCGTTCTCCAGCGCGCGCCTCTCGCTCACGCTGTCGAGCATCCGGTCCTGGAATATCCGGTAGGTGTTGCGGCCCGCGGCCTTGGCCGCGTGCAGCGCCGTGTCGGCATGCTGCAGCAGCGTCTCCGCGGCGTGGCCGTGCTCGGGATGCAGCGCGATACCGACACTGCATCCGACCAGCATGGTTTCGCCATCGATCACATGCGGCTGCGCCACCGCTTCCAGGATACGCTGCGCCGCGCCGGCCGATTCGGCCGCATTCGTTCCCGGCGCCATCAGGACCAGGAATTCGTCGCCGCCCTGGCGGCTGATCATGTCGATGGCGCGGCAGCATCCGCGCAGGCGCGCCGCGACCGATGCCAGCAGCCGATCGCCAGCCGCATGGCCGAGTGTGTCGTTGATCCACTTGAAGTTGTCGAGATCCATGTACATGACGGCGAGGCTCCAGCCATGCAGGCTGGCTTCGTCCAGGATGCGGGCCAGGTGCAATTGCGCGGCAAAGCGGTTCGGCAAGCCGGTCAGGAAGTCGTGCCTGGCCAGGTAATCGACCTCGGACTGCAGCTGGTGCGTGGCGGTAATGTCATGGAACACCATGACCGCGCCGTCGAGCTTGCCGTCGGGGCGCACGATGGGCGAGGTCGAGTCGGCGATCATGATTTCACTGCCGTCCGCACACATCATCACGACGCCCGGGGGCAACCTCACGATGTGCTTGTCCCTCAGCACGCGTACGATCGGATGCTCGACGGCCGCCAGTGTTCCGGCATCGTGCAGCGCCATCACGTCGGCCAGGCGCGCACCCAGCATCTGGTCGCGTCCACGCAGGATCAGGTGGCAGGCTGCATCGTTGCAATAGCCGATCGCGCCAGCGGCGTCGGTGGTGATGACGGCATCGGCCATCGCCGCCAGCACGATGTCGCTGCTGCTCCAGTAGCGCGCGCGGGAATGGGCGCGCTCGACGGTAGCGGCGAAGCGGGCGAGCGTATCGAGCCGCGAATCGGTGGACAGCATCACGTCGTCGGCCAGGCCGCTGGTCAACGCCTCGCGCGCGCTGGCCATGCCGATGGCATCGCCGACGATCACGACCGGCACGTGGTCGAAGCCCGCCACGTCTGCCGGCAGCGCGGCGTAGCGCGCGCCGTCGGCCGCAGCCGGTACCAGCAGGAGCAGATCGAGCACCTGCGGCCCGCACCTTGCTTCGTCCAGTGTGGACGCGAAGCGCAAGGCAACGGCAGTCAGGTCGCCGTCCCTGGGTTCGAACAAGAGCGTGAGGCGTGCGCGCTCGCTGGCGTCGGACGTCACGACAAGCATACGGATTTGCATGGTGATTCCTCCCGCGCCGGCAGTCGGTCGCACATACACGGTACCACGTGGCGGGCGCAGGCGGCGGTGCGGACGACAGTAGAGCCGGTGCGTGTCCTACGCCTGGCGGGCCATGCAACACCGACAATGGGTGGAAATAAACGATTATGGAGTGAATGTGACATGGATTCCTGAACAGCGATGTATCACTGACCCGCGTGGCGATACCTGGCCGGACACGTACGGCGAGGTGATCGACCAGATCGCCTGCCCGGCGTATTGCTGCACGCCCACCGGTACTATCCTGCATGGCAACCGCTCTGCGCGGCGCCTGTGGGGTGCGGCGCCGCTGCCGATCGGGGATGGCTGCTGGGACGGCTTCGCCGCCTTGTATCGTCCGGACGGAAGCCAGCTCGAGAAATCGTCGTCGCCGGCGGCGCTGGCCGCACGCACGGGAATTGCCCCGCCCCCGACCGAGCTGATGGCGGAGTCGAGCGATGGCCAGCGGCGCTGCCTGGTGGTCCATGCGCGCCCGATCCGCGGCGGCGAAGGCGCCATGGTAGGTGTGCTGTGCTCGCTGACCGACATCAGCGAGCGCCGGCGCCTCGACCAGGAGGTCCAGTGCGCCCGCGACAGCCGGGAGGGTTTCCTGCGCGTGCTGGCCCATGAGTTACGCAACCCGCTGGCTTCTGTGATGGCGGTGGCCGCGATCCTGCGGCGCCAGCCGGGCGAGCTGGGCCTCGTGCGCATGGCGCGCGTGATCGAACGCCAGACCCGGCAACTGGCACGCTTCATCGACGATTTGCTCGATGGCTCGCGCGTCGAGAAGGCATGCGCTATTCCCGTGGTGATGCGTGCCGCCAGTTTCCGCGACGTGATGGCGCTCGCGCGCGACGTCGCCGAAGGCGTCCTGCGCGGGCGAGGCCAGGCGCTGCGCGCCGACCTCGGTGCCGCGGAAAGCGTGCTGGACACCACGTTGTGGTGCGATCCCGAGCGGCTCGCGCAGGCCCTCGGGAACGCCTTGCTCAACGCGAGCGAATTTTCCGACGACGGCGCCGAAGTCACGCTGTCGGTCAGGATCGACGGCGCCTTCCTCGAAATATCGGTGGGTGACAATGGCATCGGCGTCGAGCCGAGCGAACTGCTGGCCATGTTCGAGCCGTTTCGCAAGCTGGCCGGGCATCCGAAGCGCGCACCATCCGGCGCGGGACTCGGCCTGGCGATCGCGCGCAGCATCTGCGTGGCGCATGGCGGTATGGTATCCGCCCATAGCGCCGGGCCAGGGCAGGGAACACGCCTGAAATTCATCCTGCCGGTGGTGCTGGATGTGTCATCGGCCTGAAGCCGGTTCCCTGTGTAAGATCATTTCGGGGGCCGTCAGCGAGAGTGCTGTGGTGGCGCTCGCTAGTGCTCGCGTTCCGATGCCTCCCGGGTCGGCGATGGGACACTTACCGTATCGTCATGACCTGCTGCCTGCCGCGCTCGATTATGCACGACGCGAACCACGGCTTGCTCGCCCGGCCGTCGGACGGGATTGCGACGAATCCTTCGTAAAGCGAAGACGGCGCCATCATGATCCGGCCGCCGTTATGAACCCATGCGACTTCTACGCACGCATGACGACATTGCCCCGCGTTGGCGCGCGCCCGCAAACATGGAATGCGTGTAGCGTCAAGGCAGCCGCGCACAGCGTCCAGGAGGCGTCATGATGGATTCCGAACCCGCCAACACCTTTCGTGGCCTGCCTCTGACTTCGGAGCAGGAAAGCGAAATCAGGCACTACATCCATGGCCGGCAGCGTAGCGGCCTGCCATGGGATACGCCCGAACTACGGGCAATGCTTGCCGACATGCTCGATCCGCCTGAGACCGACGATGAGGACCGGCACCTGGTGTCCGGCAGCATCGGCAAGGAGCGCGCAGCCGCTGTTCTCGATGGCGACTCCGACCGCGACAAGGCCGACCCGCACCCCGAGTCCTGACGATGTGCGGGGGACGACGCGCCTAGTGCCGGGAGCGCTCGTGCAGGTACATCTCGCTTCAGCCAGGTGCGCGTAGTCGACCAGCCACGTGCCATTTCCAGGACCGCAATGCACCGCGCCAGCGCTGATCGCGAGACCGTCGCTGCGGTCCTGCAGGGCGTGGAACGCGTGCAAGTTTTCCTCAGCCTCGCCAGTGTCTCGTGCAGCACCATGGCCAGCCGGATGGTGACATCCAGGCGACATGTGGAGATTGACTTTGCCTGCATCCGTGATTTATATCTTGGTGTGATGAATTTCAAAAAAAAGGAGACTTGCGAATGACCTTCACCCATCGAGCTCGCACAGCCGGCCTGTTGGCCATGTTGCTGTGTTCTGTCGGCGCTCAAGCACAAACCAAACCAGAGGAGACCGAGGTCTGGAGTCCGGAACCGGCGCGTGTGACCCCGGCCTCGGCCACGCACGCGCCGTCGGATGCGGTGCTACTGTTCGACGGCGCCAACCTGAACGAGTGGGTGTCGACCGCCACGCCCGACAAAGCCGCGCCCTGGACCGTCGCCGACGGCGTCTTCACCGTTCGACCTGGCAGCGGCAACATCCAGACCCGCCGCCAGTTCGGCGATTACCAGCTGCACCTGGAATGGCGCATCCCGGCCGACATCAAGGGCACGGGCCAGGACCGCGGCAACAGCGGTTTGTTCCTTGCCTCCACCGGAGAGAAGGACCGCGGCTACGAACTCCAGATCCTGGACTGCGTGAGCAACAAGACCTACGTGAACGGGCAGGCGGCCAGCATCTACAAGCAGGCGATCCCGCTGGTGAACGCGTGCGCGGGCGCCGGGGAATGGCAGACGTATGACGTGATCTGGACGGCGCCGCGCTTTGCCAGCGACGGCTCGCTGGCGTCACCCGCGTACGTGACGGCGCTGCACAACGGCGTGCTGGTACAGAATCACGTGGCGCTGCGCGGGGAGACCGTGTACATCGGCAAGCCGTCGTACACGAAGCACGGGCGTGCGCCGATCAAGCTGCAGGACCACGGGCATCTGGTCAGCTTCAGGAATGCGTGGGTGCGGGAGCTGGAAACGGCCAAGCAGTAGCGCATCCCGGCAGTACAGCGCGGCCACCGGGCGTAGTGGCCGTGCAGGCGTCGACGCCGCGGTTCCGGCGCCGTGCTGCCGTCAACCCGCCAGCTTCATGTTCACCGGATCCCATAACACGATCTTCTGCTCGAACAGGCTCTTGTTCGATGCCAGCCCCGCGGCGGCCGCGCGGAAACCGAAGACCGCATCCTCCTTCACCTTGCCGCCGGTGCGGATCGCATTGTAGAAATTGGCGTGGTGGTCAAAATGGTCGCTGTAGCCGGCCGGCGCCTTCCATTCCGAACGGCTGGTCTCGTTCTTCGATGTCTGGCCGGCGTAGTGCTGCTCGTACCAGGCCTTGAAGTCTTCCTGGTTCTGCTTGTCGAAGGTGTTATAGCTGTCCCAGCTGCCGAAGCCCGGCGCCTGCGCCATCTTGCTGCGCAGGACCTCCACCGAACTGCCGCGCACGATCATCTTTCCCTCGGTGCCGACGAGCGCGATCTGTTCGCCGCCACCGCCGCCATCGATGAAATTCACGCGCACCTGCAGGTTGAACGGGCCGGATTTGTCGGTCGCCGGATAGTCGTACACGCCGGCCATCACGTCCGGCACGTCGCGTCCATCCTTCCAGTAGCGCGTGCCGCCGGACGCGTAGATGCGCGTCGGTCCGAGCGAGCCGGTAATCAGGTGCAGGCCCGAGAACAGGTGCACGAAGAGGTCGCCGGCGATGCCGGTGCCGTAATCCTGGTAGTTCCGCCAGTGGAAAAAGCGCTCGGCGTCGAACGCGCGGCGCGGCGCGTCGCCGAGGAAGCGATTCCAGTCGACCGTCTGCGGTGACGCGTCGCGCGGAATCGAGTATTGCCAGGCGCCGTTTGCCGATTGGCGGTCCCAGAACGCTTCCGCCATGACCAGCTGGCCGATGGCACCCGCCTCGTACAATTCCTTCGCTTTCAAATAGGTGGCCGAGCTGACGCGCTGGCTGCCGACCTGGCAGATGGCGCCCGTCTGTTGTTGGGCCGCGACCATCGGCAGGCCTTGTTCCAGCCGGTGCACCATCGGCTTCTCGCAATACACGGCCTTGCCCTTCTTCATGGCGGCGATGGCGATTTTGTCGTGCCAATGGTCGGTGGTCGAAATGATGACCGCATCGATCGATTTGTTGTCGAGGATGTCCTCGAAGTGCGGAGTGGTCACCAGGTCGTTGCCGTAGACTTCCTTCGCGCGTTTCAGGCGCCCCGTGTAGAGGTCGCAGGCCGCGACCAGTTTCACGCCGGGCACCTTGACCGTCGTGCCGCAATTATTGAAACCCATGATGCCCATGCCGATCGCGGCGACCTGGATCCGGTCGTTTGCGGCGCGATTTTGCGCAAGCGCGGCATAGGGCAGGGCGGACGCCAGCAGGGCGCCGCCTGCCTGTCCGAGAAATCGTCTGCGGGAATGGGTCCTGGTGTCGCTGCTCATATGTCTCCTCGCGTTATCGTCGTTGTGGCAGGCTCGGGACATTCTAGCGCCGGCCGCCGCGCCAAAGTGTCAGGAAATCGGATGAGTTTGTAATGAAATCGGCAAGCGGCATGCACATTGCCGAATTCCTTCTACGATTGCCCCTTGACCCCAAACGCGACATGCCGGACGATTTTCTGGCTTTCCATAACAACGACACATCACCACGGAGACGCAATGCCAACAACCCTTTCCGCGCTCGTCGCGACCGGCGCACTGCTGGTCGCCGGCATGGCCTCGGCCGAATCCATCGGCCAGTTCGCCGCCCACCAGGACATCGGCGCCGTCAAGCGCAGCGGCGCCGTCAGCTACGACGACAGGCTCCAGCAATACCGCATCGGCGCGTCCGGCAAGAACACCTGGTTCGCCGACGACCAGATGCACTATGCGTACAACCAGATGCAGGGCGACTTCATCGTGACCGCGCGCGTCGCGTTCGAGGGCAAGGGCGCAGACCCGCACCGCAAGATCGGCTGGGACGTGCGCGCCAACCTGTCGAACAGCGCGGCGCACGTGGTGGCGGCCGTGCACGGCGACGGCCTCGCGTCGCTGCAGTTCCGGGAAAAGGACGGCGCCGACACGGAGGAATACCGCATGGGCGTCAATGCCCCGGACGTCATCCAGCTGGAGCGCCGCGGCGACATTTTCATCATGAGCGCTGCGCGTTTCGGCGAACCGTTCCAGGTGACCAGCGTGTCGCACGTGAAGCTTGGCGACAAGGTCTACGTGGGCCTGGCCGTCACCGCCCACAATCCCGACGCCTACGAGACCGTCACCGCGTCGAACGTGCGCATCGTGGTGCCGGCCTGGAAGGGCCTCGTCCCCTATCGCGACTATCTCGGCAGCGACGTCGAGATCATGGACATGGACACGCACAATCGCCGCATCGTGCTGCGCTCGCCGGAGTCGCTGCAGGCGCCGAACTGGACGCGCGACGGCCGTGCCCTGATCTACAATGCGAAGGGACGCATGCACCGCTTCGATATCGCGAGCGGCAAGACGTCCGTCATCGAGACCGGCATCGCCACCAACAACAACAACGACCACGTGCTGTCCTGGAACGGCAAGCTGCTCGGCCTGTCCAGCCACGTCAAGCGCCCGGACGGCAGCAATTATTCGACGATCTACACCGTGCCGATCGAAGGCAGCGACAAGGCGACGCTGATCACCGACACCGACCAGGGCCACTCCTACCTGCACGGCTTCACGCCCGACGACACCCGCATGATCTTCACCGGCCAGCGCGACCCGGCCATGCGCGCGCAGCAGCCGAAGGTGCTGAACCTGTACGCGATCGACATCGCGACGAAACAGGAAACCCAGCTCACGAAGACGCAGGGGTTGGACGACGGCGCCGAATACAGCCCGGACGGCAAGAGCATCTACTTCAATTCGAATCGCACCGGGCTGATGCAGCTGTGGCGCATGTCCGCGGATGGCAAGAACCCCGTTCAGCTGACCTTCGACCATTACAACAACTGGTTCCCGCACGTGTCGCCGGACGGGAAGAAGATCGTGTTCATCACCTTCATGGACGATGTCGACCCCTATGACCACCCGTTCTACCGCCACGTCTACCTGCGCGAGATGCCGGTCGAAGGCGGCGAGCCAAGGGTGATCGCCTACTTGTATGGGGGGCAGGGGAGTTTCAACGTGCCGAGCTGGTCGCCGGACGGGAAGCGGATTGCGTTTGTAAGCAATACGAATGAGCAATACTAATGAGCAATACGAAGCAGTGAACAGGTGACGGCAGCGCACACCCTGAATGTCCATTCGACCCAAAATAATTGCATGAATTGAAACGAATCGCGGGTATGACGTTTTATACTCGGGTTTCGAACAACTCTGCCGCAAAGTAAGCGAACGATGCGCCATCTGGAAATGGGGACGCCATGTCTCCCGCGCTGACCACCGGTGTCCTCGATCCGCGCGGGCCGGTCGCCGCAAACACGTACCAGCTCCTGCAAAACGCCACCGTGGTGATGCTGGCATTGATCGTGCCGATCATCGTCCTGACCCTGGTGTTCGCGTGGTGGTTCAGGGCGGGCAACCGGCGTGCGAAGCGCAGGCTCGACTGGAGTTATTCGGGCGCGCTCGAAGTGGTGAACTGGATGGTGCCGCTGATGATCGTCCTGTTCCTGGGCGGGACGGGGTGGGTCGCCTCGCATGCCCTGGATCCCGCCAAGCCGCTGCCGTCACAGGCCCCGCCATTGCGGATCCAGGTCGTGTCGCTCGACTGGAAATGGCTGTTCATTTATCCGGATGCCGGTGTCGCCGCTGTCAATCACCTGGTGGTGCCGGCCGGGCGCGTACTGCACCTGCAACTGACCTCGGGTAGCGTCATGAACAGCTTCTTCGTTCCGCAACTGGGCAGCCAGATCTACACGATGGCGGGGATGACGACCACCCTCTATCTGCAGGCAGACCGGCCCGGCACCTTCCCCGGGCGTTCGGTCCAGTTCAGCGGCGACGGCTTTTCCGACATGCACTTCAACGTCGATGCCGTTCCGGCGTCCGACTACGACGCCTGGCTGGCAAGGACGCGCGCAAGCGGCACGCGCCTGGACGCCGGCGCCTACAGCGCGCTGTCCCGGCCAGGCACCAGTGTCCCCCGCGATTACCAGCTGGACGCGCCGCGGCTGTTCCAGACCATTCTGGCGGCTTCCATGTCATCGTCCTCCTCCTCACCTCATTGAAAGCGGCTTCCATGCTGGGCAAACTCGATTGGTCTGCGATTCCCACCGACCAACCCCTTCCACTGATCGCTGCCGGCATCGTCGCGCTGGGCATGCTCGGTGTGGCCGCCTGGATTACCAGGCGCGGCTGGTGGACCGCCTTGTGGAAAGACTGGATCACCAGCGTCGACCACAAGAGAATCGGCGTGATGTACGTGCTGCTTGCACTCGTGATGTTGATGCGCGGGTTTGTCGATGCGTTCATGATGCGCTCGCAACAGGCGATCGCGGTCGGCGGCGCGAAAGGCTTCCTGCCGCCGGAGCACTACAACCAGATCTTTTCCGCGCACGGCACGATCATGATCTTCTTCGTCGGCATGACCTTCATGGTCGGCCTGATGAACTTCGTCGTCCCGCTGCAGATCGGCGCGCGCGACGTGGCGTTCCCGACCCTGAACTCGGTCAGCTTCTGGCTGACGGCTTCCGGCGTCCTGCTGCTCAACCTGTCCCTGGTCATCGGCGAGTTCGCGCGCACCGGCTGGCTGGTGTATCCGCCCTTGTCCGAGCTGGCCTACTCGCCTGGGGTCGGCGTGGACTACTATTTGTGGGCGATCCAGATTGCCGGCGTCGGTACGCTGCTGTCCGGCATTAACCTGACCGCGACCATCCTCAAGATGCGTACGGTCGGCATGGGTTACATGCGCATGCCGATCTTCTGCTGGACCGCGCTCACGGCCAACCTGCTCATCATCGCGGCGTTTCCCATCCTGACCGCGACACTGGCCATGCTGACCCTGGACCGCTATCTCGGCTTTCACTTCTTTACCAACGACTTCGGCGGCAACGCCATGATGTACATTAACCTGATCTGGGCATGGGGCCACCCTGAGGTGTATATCCTCATCCTGCCGGCCTTCGGCGTGTTCAGCGAAGTGATCTCCACCTTCGCTGGCAAGCCGATCTTCGCCTACCGCTCGATGGCCGCGGCGGCGCTGGCCATCTGCGTGCTGTCCTTCATGGTCTGGCTGCACCATTTCTTCACGATGGGCGCCAGCGCCGACGTGAACGGCTTCTTCGGGGTCATGACGATGATCATCGCGGTACCCACGGGCGTCAAAGTCTTCAATTGGCTGTTCACGCTCTACGGCGGGTCGGTACGATTTTCGGTGCCGATGATGTGGGCACTCGGCTTCATGGTCACCTTCATCATCGGCGGCATGACCGGGGTCCTGCTGGCCATCCCGCCGGTGGACTTCATCACCCACAACAGCCTGTTCCTGGTGGCGCACTTCCACAACGTCATCATCGGCGGGGTCATTTTCGGCGCCTATGCCGGTTACAACTACTGGTTTCCCAAGGCCTTCGGTTTCACCCTCCACGAAGGCTGGGGCCGCGCCACGTTCTGGTGCTGGCTGGTCGGTTTCTACTTGGCCTTCATGCCCCTGTACGTGCTTGGCTTGATGGGGGCAACGCGGCGCATGCAGCATTATGCCGATCCGGACTGGCAGCCTTTCATGATCGTTGCGCTGTGCGGCGCCTTGTGCATCCTCGCCGGCATCGGCTGCACGGTCGTCCAGCTGGTCGTCAGCATCCGTACCCGGGCGCAAAGGCGCGACCTGACCGGCGACCCCTGGGACGGGCGTTCGCTGGAGTGGGCGACGCCGTCACCGCCGCCGCCGTTCAACTTTGCCACGCCGGTGCAGGTGAATGGACTCGATACCTTCTGGGCCGCCAAGCGCGAGGGCATGCCGGCGCCGGGCTTGCCGGAAATGCCGGCGCCGTCCGCCGTCGAGGTGCCGGTCGGCACCGGCACCGGCTTTTTCATCGCCTTCTTCGCGACCGGATTCGGCTTCGGCATGGTGTGGCACATCTGGTGGATGGCCATCGCCAGCCTGCTCGGTATTGCCGGCGTGGCGCTGAAGCTGGCCTGGCGCAGGGTCGACGAGACCGACATCGACGGCGATGCCGTGGCGGCAATCTACACGGCGCGCGCCGGGGAGGCGGCATGAGCGCCATGCTGGATGAACCGATGCAAACGGTCGAGCGTCCGATACCGCGTTCGCAACGCGGACCGGCGCCGACGCACGTGACCACGAGCTACGGCATGTGGTTGTTCCTGCTCAGCGATATCGTCATGTTCGCCGCCTTCTTCGCCGCCTTCGTGGTCCTGCGCGACCATACGGCAGGCGGACCGGCCGGCCGCGATGTGTTCCATCGCCACACCGTGCTGATCGAAACGGCGTGCCTGCTGTTTTCCAGTTTCTCGTGCGCGCTGCTGGGCGCCGGCGTCGAGTATCGCAACAAGAGGGTGACCTATGCCGCCGTGGCGGTGACGCTGCTGCTCGGCGCCGCCTTCATGGTCCTGGAGCTGTCCGAGTTTGCACAGATGATCGCCGATGGTGCCGGTCCCGGCCGCAGCGCCTTCCTGTCCGCCTTCTTTGCCCTCGTGGGCCTGCACGGCCTGCACGTGGCGTGCGGCATGCTGTGGCTGATCGTCATGCTGGCGCAGGTCGCCACGCTCGGCTTTTCGCCCAAGGTCGTGCGGCGCCTGCTGTGCTTCAACCTGTTCTGGCACGCGCTCGACATCGTATGGGTCGGCGTGTTTACCGTCGTGTATCTGGGAGCCTTCACATGAAAACCGACATGCAGGCAAGCCGCGACGACGAACGTCCCGGCGCTGCGGGCGAATTGCGCACCAGGCTGCTGAAGTACGCCGGCGGCCTGCTGCTGTCGATCCTGCTGACCGGGGTGTCGTTCTGGGTCTCGGCGACGGGGACCGTCTGGCCGGGCGGCGTACCTGTGCTGCTGGCGGCGCTGGCGATCGCGCAGATGGGCGTGCACCTGCTGATGTTCCTGCACGTGTCCAGCGGACCCGAAAACACCAACAACATCATGTCGCTCGCATTCGGGGTCTTCGTGGTGGCGCTGGTGATCTTCGGTTCGATGATCATCATGCACAGCCTCGATACGCGCATGAACGACATGCCCGTCGATGTGCACCGTATGATGATGGCGCCGTGACCTGTGCGTGCGACTGCAATATTGCAGGTCGTGGGGCGGGGCGGGGACTTTCATCGTGGCGCATGGCGTCCAAGAGTGATTCCATTCGTCAACAGAACCGGACTTTCCGCGGAAGCGATGTATGCTGTTCATTGTCGAATCGATAATGCAGTTCTTCAAATTCATCCGTTCTTAAAAGAGGCAACATCATGAGAGCAGGACAAGCTGGATCGAAGTTCAGCATCGCGTCGGCAGTGTTCAACCTGCTCGACCCAATCCCGTTCGGGTTTTTCGTTGGCGCGCTGATTTTCGATTTCCTTTATGCGAACACCGCGACGATCCTGTGGATGAAGAGTGCCGCCTGGCTCGTCAGCATCGGGTTGGTGTTCGCGATCGTGCCCCAGCTGATCAATCTCTACCGCGTCTGGATCGACAGGCGCCGGGTCCGCGCGCGCGGCGAGGCGCTCAACTTCTGGCTCAACGTGGTGGGAATCGTCGCCGCGCTCGTGAACGCCTTCGTACACAGCCGCGATGCGTATGCGGTCATTCCCGATGCATTGTGGCTGTCCGTCGTGACCGTCGCCGCGATGGGCATCGGCAGAATCCTGATTGCTGGCCAACACCCGACTTACAAGGAGCTGAACAATGGACAGGCATAACTGGAGCAGGGGGCGCACCCTCGCCATGGCGGCCGGCTTGTCGCTGCTGCTGGGTGCCTGCAGCGAGAAGGCCAAGATCGACCTGTCGCAGCAAGTGGGCGCTAACCCGGAACTGCCGAAAGCAAAGGATTTCCTGGTACCGCCGATGCAGGTGCCGGACGGTGTCGGCTGGAAGGGCGATGCCAAGCCCCAGGTCGTTTCGGGCTTGCAAATCGAAAAGATCGCGTCAGGCCTGATGCATCCGCGCCAGCTGCTGGTCTTGCCCAACCAGGACGTGCTGGTCGTCGAAGCGAATGGTCCGGGGGAAGAAGCGGTCACCACGCCGAAGCAGGTGATTGCGGGGATCGTCAAGGGTCGTTCGGGCAAGGGTGGCAAGGGCGGCAACCGCATCACCCTGCTGCGCAAGAAAGCCGGGGGCTCGGGCGAATGGGAGCAGCACGTCTATATCGAACACCTCCATTCGCCGTTCGGCATCCAGCTCGTCGGCGATACCTTGTACGTGGCGAATACCGGCAATATCATGAAGTACCGCTACATACCCGGCGAGACCAGGATGTCCGATCCGGGCACCGAACTCGGCGACCTCCCCAGCACCGTCAATCACCACTGGACCAAGGCCTTGCTGGCCAGTCCGGACGGCAAGTACTTGTATGTCGGCAGCGGTTCGAACAGCAATATCACGGAAAACGGACTGGAGGTCGAATACCGGCGTGCGGCCGTCCTGGAAGTCGACGCGGCCACCGGCGCCAGCCGCATATTCGCGTCCGGCATACGTAATCCGACCGGCCTGCAGTGGGAACCGCAGTCCGGCAAGCTGTGGGCCATCGCCAACGAGCGCGATGAAATCGGGGCGGACCTGGTACCCGATTACCTGACATCGGTGCAGGAAAAAGGATTTTACGGCTGGCCCTACAGCTATTACGGCCAGCACGTCGATCATCGCGTCAAGCCCCAGCGGCCGGACCTGGTCAAGAAGGCCATCAAGCCCGACTATGCCCTCGGTTCCCACGTCGCAGCCCTTGGCCTGCTGTTCTACACCGGCGATGGCCTTCCGGCGAAATACAAGGGCGGCGCCTTCGTCGCCGAGCACGGCAGCTGGGATCGCTCTCCCTTGAGTGGCTATCAGGTCGTCTACGTGCCGTTTGCAAACGGCATGCCGAGCGGCCCGGCCCAGTCCATCGTGACCGGCTTCCATTCGGCCGACGAAAAAGCGCTGTACGGCGCGCCGGTCGGCATGGCCCAGGATGCGGCCGGTGCGCTGCTGATCGCCGACGACGTCGGCAACGTGATCTGGCGGGTTACCGGCACTGGGCAATGATGCATTCAGCGCCAAGCGTCGACGAATACCGGAAGACGGGTCAGGACACTGGCGCTTGCTAACGCAGCAGGGACGGAGTGCGATAACGAGCTGATCTGGAAGGGTTCGACGGCCGTCCTCGCCTCCCATCCTGGGTTCGGCGCTGGGCCTGTGATGCAGGTCCGGCGCTGAATTTTCGTCATAACTATTGCTGTGCCGATCGGGCGCTTCAGTCGCATGGCGTTCTCCTGGTCATTCCAGTAACGCGGTTCTCGGCTTTCCGTGCGCAAAAGCGCCCATCATCCCGGAAATTTGCTGCCCGACTATCTGCGCCAGTGTCGTACTTACCCTGAGCGAATTCGACCGGGCAGTCATCAACGCGCGTCGACACCGGCAGCGCTACGGCGGGGCTAGCCAGGTGGGCCGAATGTTTCATGCGTGTCAATCAATTTGTACCAATGTATAATAGTGCCCAAGCCGAACACGAAAGGAGCTACATGCGATCGAGGTCGTTGCAGTTGGCATTGCGTTTCATCGTCCCGCTTGCCTGCGTGCTGGCGGTGGTCGGCTACCTGGCGATTCCGCTCATGGAAAGCTACACCATGCGCTGGTTCGTGCGCGACCTGGACATCCGTTCCAGCCTGCTGTCCGGGGCGATGCAGCAGCCCTTGCTCGACTATCTGGAAAACCGGCAGGGCAAGCGGATCAATGAGATGTTCGACCGCGCGATCCAGGACGAGCGGCTGTACGCGGTCGGTTTCTGCGCGCCCGACGGCAAGCTGCTGTACAAAACCGTGACCTATCCAGCCTCGCTCGGCTGCGATCATGTCGATTCGGGCGGTACCAGTCTGGAGTCGCTGGTGCGCCTGCCGCAAGGCCCGGTACATGTGTCTGACAGTCCCTTGACCCGCGACGGCAAGGTCGTCGGACGGCTCGTCCTGGTGCACGACATGAGCTTCGTCGAGCGCCGCAGTGCCGATACCAAGAAGTACATCGTGGGCCTGTTTGCCTTGCTGGCATGCGTGATCTCGCTGATCACGGTCCTGATCGCCCACCTGAGCTGGCGCGGCTGGGTGACCGGCGTGCGCGAGATGCTGCGCGGCCAACTGCTGCCGAGCAAGTCCGGACCCGTGCCGCCGGAAATGGCGCCGCTTGCCAGCGACCTGCGCGCCCTGCTGAACGACTATCACCAGGAGCTGCAGAGCCGTACTACAGGGAGCCAGGACTGGGACGCCGAACGCCTGAAGGCGCTGCTGCAGCAGGACCTGGCGGGCGACCAGATCCTGGTGGTGTCGAACCGCGAGCCCTATATCCATGTGGCCACGCCCGATGGCGTCAAGGTGCAGCGGCCGGCAAGCGGCCTGGTCACGGCGGTGGAGGCGGTGATGCGGGCCTGCTCGGGTACCTGGATCGCGCACGGCGCCGGGTCGGCCGACCGTGCCACGGTCGACCGCAACGACCACGTGCCGGTGCCGCCCGAGCATCCGAGCTACACCCTGCGCCGGGTCTGGCTGTCCAAGGAAGAAGAGGAGGGGTATTACTACGGCTTCGCCAACGAAGGCTTGTGGCCCTTGTGCCACATCGCCCACGTGCGTCCGGTGTTCCGCTCCTCGGACTGGGCCGAATACGTGAAGGTCAACCAGCGTTTCGCCGACGCCGTGATTCGCGAGGCGCGTACCGACAACCCGGTGGTGCTGGTGCAGGACTACCATTTCGCCCTGTTGCCGCGGATGGTACGCGCAGCGCTGCCAAAAGCCACGATCATCACGTTCTGGCATATCCCCTGGCCGAATCCGGAATCGTTCGGCATCTGTCCGTGGCGCGAAGCGATCCTCGACGGCATGCTCGGCAGCACGATCCTCGGTTTCCACACGCCGTTCCACCGCAAGAACTTCCTGGACACCGTCGACCGCTACCTCGAGACGCGCATCGAGGGCGAGGCGTCGACCATCAGCTACGGCGGCCAGCTGACGCAGGTGGAGACCTATCCGATCTCGATCGCCTGGCCGGAACCCGCGCCGGACGAGCCCGACGTGGCCGCGTGCCGCGCCGCGGTCCGCAAGACCCTGGCGCTGCCGTCCGACCACTTGCTCGGCATCGGCGTCGACCGGCTCGACTACACCAAGGGCATTGTCGAGCGCTTTCAGGCGGTAGAACGCATGCTCGAGCTGTATCCGGACATGATCGGCAAGTTCACCTTCGTGCAGATCGCGGCCCCGACCCGCTCCTCGCTCGACGAATACCAGAGCTTCGAGGCGCGCGTGCGCGCACTGGCGCAGCGCATCAACCAGCGTTTTTCGCACGACAGCTATGTGCCGATCATCCTGAAAGCCGAACACCACGGCCAGAACGAGCTGCGCGCCTATTTCCGCGCCGCCGAGGTGTGCAGCGTCACCAGCCTGCACGACGGCATGAATCTGGTGGCCAAGGAATTCGTCGCCGCGCGCGACGACGAACAGGGCGCCTTGATCCTGAGCCAGTTCACCGGTGCGGCGCGCGAGCTGCACGAGGCGCTGATCATCAATCCGTACCACATCGAACAGGGCGCGGAGGCGCTCTACCGGGCGCTGCGCATGCCGTCCGACGAACAGCGCGAACGGATGCGCAGCATGCGCCGCCGCGTGCGCGACTTCAACGTGTACCGCTGGGCCGCGCGCATGCTGCAGGACGCGGCGCGCCTGCGCCAGCGCGAGCGTGTCATGTCGAACATCATGTCCTACAGCGATGGCAAGTTGCGCGGGGTGGCATCGTGAACCCGGTCGAACGCGAAGTGCATTTCATGCTCGCGGCGGAAAACTGCGCGCTGTTCCTGGATTTCGACGGTACGCTGGTGGACCTGGCGCCGCATCCCGACCGTGTGGTCGTGCCGCCGGAACTGAAGATCGCGCTGGCGACGCTGCAGAAGCGCCTGGGCGGCAGGCTGGCGGTCATTTCCGGCCGCCCGATCGCCGAACTCGATGCGCTGCTCGCGCCACTGGTGCTGCCCGCCGCCGGGGTGCATGGCATGGAATGGCGCGGCGCCGACGGCGTCATGCACCGGCAGCCGCCACCGCCGCTGGACGCGGTACGCGCCGTGGCGTCCGGCCTGGCCGCGCGCCATCCCGGCCTGTGGGTCGAGGAGAAGCATGGTGCGCTGGCCTTGCACTACCGGCAGGCACCGGCCCTGGAATCCTTGTGCCGTGATGCGCTTGGGGAGGCGGTGCGTGCCCAGCCGGGCCTGCTGCTCATGGCGGGCAAGATGATTGTCGAGGTCAAGGCAACGGGTATCGACAAGGGCACGGCGATCCGCGACTTCCTGACGGAGGCGCCGTTCGCCGGCCACCTGCCGCTGTTCGCCGGCGACGACACCACCGACGAAGCCGGCTTCGCGTACGTGCAGGCCATCGGCGGCAAGGGCGTGAAGATCGGCGCCGGTCCAAGCCTGGCCGGGCACCGCCTGCCATCGGCCGCTGCGCTGCGCGCGGCACTCATGCGGCTGGCGGCCGCACCCGCTTTTCGAAAGGAAACGACATGAACGACATATCCAGCAAACCGCGCCCATCCGGACCCGAGCCGGAAGGCGACGCGATCCCGAACTCGCTCGATTGCGGCGTCGTCGGCAATTGCGCATTCAGCGCGCTGGTCGACCGCACCGGCACCGTGGTCTGGTGCTGCCTGCCGCGCTTCGACGGCGACCCGGTATTCAACGCGCTGCTCGATCCGGGCCAGCAGGGCGCCCGGTGGAGCATCGAGATCGAGGACTTCGCACGCAGCGAACAGGCGTATGAGCCCAACACCGCGGTACTGCGTACGCGCCTGTTCGACAGCCGCGGCAACGGCATCGAGATCACCGACTTCGCGCCCCGCTTCCTGAGCCGCGACCGGATGTTCCGGCCCCTGATGCTGATCCGCCGCGTGCGGCCGCTGGGCAACGCGGTGCGCATCCGGGTCCGGCTGCGGCCGCGCTTCGAATGGGGTGCGCGGACCCCGGAGATCACGCAGGGCAGCCACCACGTGCGCTACGTCGGGGCGACGCAAACCTTGCGCCTGAACACCGATGTGTCGCTGAACTACGTGCTCGCCGAATCCTTTTTCGTGCTCGACCGGCCGGCCAACTTCATGCTGGGCCCCGATGAAACGCTCGCCGACGGCATCGAGGACACCGCGCAGCGCTTCGAGAAGGAAACCGTCGGCTACTGGCGTACCTGGACGCGCCGCCTGGCCTTGCCGCTGGAGTGGCAGGACGTCGTGATCCGGGCGGCGATCACGCTCAAGATGTCGCTGCACGAGGATACCGGCGCCATCATTGCCGCCATGACGACCAGCATTCCGGAAGCCCCCGGCAGCCAGCGTAACTGGGATTACCGCTACTGCTGGCTGCGCGACGCGTTCTTCGTGGTGCGGGCGCTCAACAGCCTGTCCGAAGTCGGGACGATGGAAGATTACCTGCGCTGGCTGGGCAACGTGGTGGCGCGCGCCAAGGGCGGCCATATCCAGCCGCTGTACGGCATCGGCCTCGAGGAGCAGCTGCCGGAGTCCATCGTCGAACACCTGCCGGGCTACCGCCATCATGGTCCGGTACGCGTCGGCAACCAGGCGCAGGAGCATTTCCAGCATGACGTGTACGGCAATATCGTGCTCGGCGCGGCCCAGGCCTTCTTCGACCAGCGCCTGTTCCGCCGCGCCGGCCACGCCGAATTCCGGCAACTGGAGGCGGTGGGCGAACAGGCCTACCGCGTGCATGCCGAGCCGGACGCGGGCATGTGGGAACTGCGCACGCGCGCACGCGTGCATACCTCGTCGATGCTGATGAGCTGGGCCGCCTGCGACCGCCTGGGCAAGATCGCCGCTGAGCTGGCGTTGCCGGACCGGGCAGCGGTCTGGTCGACGCGCGCCGAAATGATCCGTGAACGCCTGCTGACGGGCGCCTGGAGCGAGGAGCGGCAGGCCTTCGCCGAGAGCCTGGGCGGGCGCGACCTGGATGCCAGCGTGCTCCTGATGGCGGAAGTCGGCTGCATCGACGCCACCGATCCGCGCTTCGTCGCGACCGTCGATGCGCTGGAGCGCTCGCTGTGCGACGGTCCGTACATGCGCCGCTACGAGGCCCCGGACGATTTCGGCAAACCGGAGACGGCCTTCAATATCTGCACGTTCTGGCGCATCGACGCATTGGCGCGTATCGGACGCAAGGAGGAGGCGCGGGCCGTGTTCGACGCCATGCTGGCGGCCCGCAACCATGTGGGACTGCTGTCCGAAGACACCCACCCGGTGACCGGCGAAATGTGGGGCAATTTCCCGCAAACGTATTCGATGGTCGGCCTGATCAATTGCGCGATGCGCTTGTCGGCACCGTGGAACAGCGTGGTTTGATTGCTGGACACTGTCTGCGCGTCCTCGACGGCCGCGCCGTCAGCATGCGGTCAGCCCAGCCCAGCTCGGGCCGGGCCGGGCGGCATTCAGCCCGGGCCCGGCAGGCCCGAAACCGCAGCCGGGCCGCGCTCCACGATCGGCGTGTCGTCGCGGTGCGCCAGTACCCAGCGCGCGATCTCGTCCTTGCGCGCGAACCAGACGTCCGGCTTGGATTTCGCGTAGGTGAAGAAGCGGTCGAGCATACGGACGCGGCCGGCATGGCCGTTGATGCGGTCGTGGAAGCCGATCAGCATCATGCGGCGGCGCGTGGCGCCTTCCTCGTACAGCTGGTCGAATTCGTCCTTGAGTGCCTGCTCGTAGGCCATCGGGTTGTAGCCCTGGAAGGGGAAGGACGAGATGTCGTTCATGTGGAAGGTGTAGGGCACCGTCACGAAGTCTTTGCCCTTGACGGGAACGATGAAGGGCTCGTCGCGGCTCGGTTCGTCGATGTGGTAGAGGAAGCCGAGTTCCTGCAGCGTTTCCAGGATGTGCACCGAGTTGCGCATCCAGTAGGCGTTCCAGCCCACCGGCTGCTGGCCGGTGATGCGCTGGATGGCCTCGACGCTGTCGGCGATGAAGTGCTTTTCCTCGCTGCGCGACAAGTCGTACGAGTTGCTCCAGCTACGGCCGTGGGCTGCCGCCTCGTGGCCGCGCCGCACGATCTCCTGGGCCAGCTCCGGGGCTTTCTCGATCGCGTCGGCGACCATGAAGGACGACACCTTGATGTCGTGCTTGTCGAACAGGTCGAGCGCGCGCGGAATGCCCTCGTATTGGCCGTAGGCGAAGAAGGCATTGGTCGGCAGGTCGGGCACGCCTTTCGCGATCGGCTCCTCGATCGGGCCGCCGGCGCCGGAGAGCGCCTGGCCGCCGCCTTCGAACATCATCGAGACACTCACTGCCAGGCGCGCGCCGTTGGGCCAGAATGCCTTGCCATCGCTGGGCGAATTGGTGGAACCGTTGCTTGCGTTCATGTCGATTTCCTTTCCTGCTTGTGCGTTGCGGCAGGATAGTCTCCTCCATTACGCCCGTACTTTCTCTGAAAGGCCGTGCGGAAATTGATTTGCAAGATTTTTTTGTAAATGCTGCAAGCTCCACGCCCCGTATCCAGCGCCGTCGCCGCGGCCCGCGGATTTCACCACTTGACCGCCCCCATCCCACCCGACGGCTGGTAGCTGTAATACAGCCCGACCGAGTCATGCCGCTGCTGCGTTTCCAGCACGTCCGGGAAGGAAAAACGGCGGCGCGAGGTGAGGTAGCGGAGCGTGAGCGCATGCGGGCCGGCCACCCGGTAGCTCACCGAAGCGTCGCCGCGCAGCACCCGGTCGGTACCGGCCGTTTCGGGGCTGGCGACCCTGCCGTCGAAGAATGCGCGGGCACGCAGGTCGAACGATACCCTGTCGCCGAGAATCAGCCGCAGGCCCAGCGCGCTCTGCGGCGCGAAACCGTAGTTGTATTGCCCGGCGGAGCTGGCGCGTATCGTTCCGGTCGAGGTATAACCGACGCCCGCCGATGCATGGCCCTGCAGCGCGAGCCCATCGGCCAGCCACCATTGCAGATTGCTGCCCAGGGACAGGCCGGTGCTCGCGATCCGGAACAGCTGCGGCGAGAGGTAGTCGTAGCTGCCGTACACCCCGGCGACGCCGCGCAGCTTGTCGCCGGGCGAGTAGGGCGCACCGAACAGCAGGCCGCGCGAGCTCAGGCTTTCGAGGCCGTTGACGCTCGATACGCGGGCGCTGAACAGGAAGTAATCGAAAGGCTTGCGGTAGGTATAGCCGTCCTTGCCGGGCAAGCCGTACTCGAGCGCGAAATCGGCCGCCGCTTCCCTGCGCTTGCTCGCCAGCGACGGGCCGACATTGCTGTTCGACGGGTTGCTGGCGCCCAGTTGCAGGCGCCCGAAGGTGGCCGGGGTGGCGCCGGCCCACAGCGCGGCGGCGCGCCGGCTCATCCCGCTCTGGCGGTTGAAGCCCATCCCCGGCGACACGATCGCCGCGCCGGTCTCGCGCAACAGCGGCTTCGAGCCGTCGCCTCCGTCCAGCACCAGGCTCGCCATGCGGTACAGGGCTTCGCCCAGGAAGCTGCCGCCGAAGCTGGTGGTGATCTGGTCGTTGCGCGAAGGCGGCGTGGTCTCGCCGGCGATTTCCCATACCGCGCTGCCGGCGAAGGCATAACCGAGCGATTCCCAGAACGTCAGGCCGTTGCTGCGCGCGAGGTTGAAGTACACCGAACCCTGGTACGGGTGGCCCACCTGGTTGATGGCGAAGGGGTCGCGGTCTTCTACCCAGCTGCTGTGCAGGTTGCGCCGGATCGACCCCATGGTGACGCGATAGTCGTCCGGCTTCACGAAGGCGTGGTCGATGCGGTTCAGCGCGACCTGGAAGGCGACGATTTCCAGCGCGGCCGCCCCGTAGCTCTTGTAGGGACGGGCATCCTCCTTGAGCAGCGGCCCCGGTGCCGCCGGCGATGCCGGTTCGCGCAGCGGATCCTGGTCCTGGCGCGCTGCGGGCGCCGCCTCGGTATCGATGGACGGGCCGGCGGCAGGGTCGGCAACTGCGGCATGGGCAGCGCCCGCAGCCAGCGCCAGCAGCAGGGCCTGGACAGGCCGGCGCAGCGTGAGTTTGTAGTCGGAAGCGTTCATCTTTATTCCAGGTCGGGTCGATGCGATCACGTCGTGGTCGGACATCGCTGTCCGTTCTTCGGCAGCCCGCCAGAGCGGGTATTAACATAAATATAACGACCTGGATGAAATGTTGTCGCACGGACTGCATGGTTGTACGACGATCGCGCTGGGCAGCCTTTGTCAGGCACGCGCTGCGCAATCGTCGGAACGGCCGGCCCCCTGGGCCCGGCAAAGCCGCGCGCCGCAAACCCTTACGGGCAACTGCCGATGACGTAGTAGCCGTCCGCCGTCTGTGCCAGCGTCGCCGTGTAGAAGATATTGTCCAGCCCCATGTTCTGGTTCGAGCCGTTCGCCAGGGCATAGCCGCCGCTGTCGTGGGCACGCCCTGCCTGCACGTGGGCGTAGTTGCTCGACGTGGTCGCGCTGCACACGAAACCGGCGGTCGTGCTGCCCGTCACCGTCGCCGAACGTGCACTCTCCACGCCGCCGTTGCCGACGGCCGAGACCTGGTAGCTGTAGCTGGTGGCTGCAGCGAGTCCGGCATCGGTATAGCCCGTCGCGGCGAGCGCCGCTGCGTTGAGCCTGGTCCCGTTACGGTAGACGTTGTACCCGGTGGCGCCGTTCGACGCGTCCCAACGCAGGGTGATGCTGGCGGAGCTGGACCCCGCGACCGCCAGCCCTGCCGGGGCTTGCAGCGCCGGGGCAGTGCCGACCAGGAACTGCGCGATCATGCAGGCGTTCGAGGTCAGCCCGGTCGTGCTGTCGGTGGCGGTGACGCTGCCGCTGTAATAGCCGTCGGCGCGCGCCGTGTAGGCCTTGCTGAAGCTCGCGCCGCTGCCGGCCGCTGCGTCGTTCACCGGGGTCGGCCCGTTCAGCACGACGCGATAGCTGCCGATCGTCGCGCTGCCGGCGGCGCCGTTGACGGTCACTGTCGAACCCGAGACGCTGGCGCTGCACGAGGCCATCGTCGGCGCCGCCGCCCGCGTCACACGGAGGTTGTTATTGAACCAGAAGTCCGTCACGAATGCCGGGTAGTCGACCCTGGTGGCGTCGACGTAGTTGCCGTTCTGGCCGCCGCTGCCGGCCGGCCACGCGTGGCCCATGCCCGTCACCGTCATTTCCGAGGTGCGCACCTTGCTGTTCGCATCCATATAGGGAATGTTGCTGCCGCCCGCCGGCACGCTGACGGCCGCGCCTTTCGTGAAGCTGCCGCCGTAGGCCAGACGCATCGCGGCGGCATCGAGCGGGCCGTATCCCTGTGCCACCGTATAGTCGTTCGTGCCCCAGACCACGCCGGCAAGCTGGGTGGCGAACTGCGGCGCATTGGCACCGGCCAGGGTCTTGCACCTGTCGGCAACGCTGGCGGCCGTGGTCCCGGACGGCACGCTGCCGATCTGCGCCGTCGTCACGCCCAGGGCCGGCCCGGCGTTGATACCGATGCCGGCAAAGATGTCGGGCGCCAGGCAGCCCAGGACCATGGTCTCGGCGCCGCCCGAGGACAGGCCGGCCACGTACACCTGGTTCGGGTCGATCGCGTACTGCGGGTTGTCGACAAAACGGTTGACCAGGTCGAGCAGCACGCCCGCGTGGCCGGTGCTGCGGCTGTGGGCCGACCTGGCCCAGTCCCAGCAGTGCGCGCCGTACAGGTTGCCGGTAGCGTTCGGCGCCAGCACCACGGCGCCGTAGCGGTCGGCCACGCCTTTCCAGTTGTAGCCTTTGTCGGTCGTGCCGTCGATGACGTCGCCGGCCGCGGTCTGCGCGCAGCCGTGCAGCACCAGTATCAGGGCGCGCTTGCCGGCGAGAGCGGGCGCGCTCGATGGCCAATAGTAGTAGCCGGTGAGGGCGCCGCCGTTGACGGTGTCGCTTGCCCAGGTCTGGTTGCCGCTCCAGGTGCCGGGGCCGGCCTGCACCTGGGCCCGGGCGCCGGCCCAGGGTACCAGCGCGAAGAGCAGAACGGCCAGACAGGCTGCGCGTGAAAAGGAAAACGCCATCGGAGCCTCCGTTGCAGGTGAACCCGGCGGGCGATCCGGGCGGGCGAACAGGCAGCGAGCGTTGCAAGGCCGCCCCGGGATCGGTGACACAAGAGGACAAGCAGTCGCGTCAGGACCCGGGCGGAATGGTGGGCATGGCTTGTCTCCGGATGTCGGTATCGTGGCGAAGGGAAATCGCCGGCTTATTCTAGACCTGGCATGGCTGGGCGCAAGCCGCACCCAACCATGCTGCTTGTGCGATGTTGGATACCAGTCGCATTTGCGCAACGTGAAGCAGGTGATGGCCCCGCAAACAACGAAGATGTCTCATTTGCGGCCTATTGGCAGCGACGGATACCGGTGGCGCTTGCGCCGACGCCGCAATCTCAGCGCTTGCCGTCCGGCCCCAGCTCCCTGCGCAGCACCTCCTGGTCCAGGCTGCCGTCCCGGCTCGCCAGCACCACGCACGCGAGCCCGTGCCCGATCACATTGGTCAGCAGCCGACACTTCATGGTGCGGTCGATCGCGACCAGCATGGCGACCGTGTCGGCGGAAGCGACGTGCAGCAGCGCCGCCGTCGCCACCAGCGTCGCCAGGGCCGAACCGGCCACGCCGGCCGCACCCTTGCTGGACAGCAGGCCGACGCCGAACATCAGCGCCAGCTCGTGCCAGCCGAGGCGCACGTCCGAGGCCTCGGCGAGGAACACCAGCGCCATCGCGATGTACAGGTAGGTGCCGGACAGGTTCAGCGAATACGAGAACGGCAGCACGATGTCGACCAGGCGGCGCGGGCAGCCGAGGCGCGCCAGGCGCTCGCTCAGCGGCGCCAGCGCCGCCAGTGTCGCGCCGGTGGAGGCGACCAGCACCAGCTCGTTGCGCAGGAATACCAGGAAGCGTCCCAGCGGCAGGCGTGCCAGGCGCGCGACGGCGCCGTACACCAGGAACACGAACAGGATGCTGGCCAGGTTGATGGATGCCACGAAGCGCAGCAGCGGCAGCAGCGAGGCCAGGCCGGAGCGGCCGACCGCCGACGCCATGGCGCCGAAGGCCGCGGCCGGCGCCAGCCACAACACGATCCTGACCGCCGCCAGCAGGCCGCGGCGCGCACCGGCGATCCAGGCGAGCAGGCGCAGGTCAGGACGCAGCCCGGCCGCCAGGCCGCAGGGCAGGGCCAGCGCCAGCACGGCGAGGTTGTTCGGCTGCAGCGCCGGCAGCTGCGCTAGCCAGTCCGGCGCGGCGTCGGGGGCGATGGTCGCGTGGCGCGCCAGCAGCATCCCGCCATCCGCGCCGGCGGCCATGCCGATGCCCGGCTCGAGGACCACGCCGGCCGCGAGGCCGGCCAGCATCGACAGCAGCGACATCGCGCCGAAGTACAGCAGCATCGACAGGCCGATACGCCCGACGCCGCGGTGCCGGCCCAGCGCGGCGGCGCCGTCGACCAGCATGCAGAACACCAGCGGGCACATGATCCAGCCGAGCAGGCGGATGAAGATCTCGCTCAGCACGTGCATGCGCACGGCGGCCGCCGGCGCGGCGGCGCCGAACGCGAGGCCGGCCGCGATGGCGACGGCCAGCGGCAGGATCGATGCCGGGCGCGGCGTGCGCCGGATCGTCGCGGGGCGTTCCACCCTGGCCTGCTACAGCCGTCCGATGCGCATGTTCAGCGGCCAGCGTATCGTCCGCGTGGCGCCGGGATCGCCCCAGGCCGCGGACAGATCCTGCGTGAACGTGGTCAGGAGCGCCTCGCGTCCGGCTTCGCGGGCGCTGCGCACGGCGGACCAGGTCGAGAGGTAGCCGAGGAACTGCGGCAGCGACCAGTCGCGGCGGATTTCCAGGGCCGGCGGCGCGGCTTCGGCGAACGGGAAGTCGATGGTGGCGTAGCCGGTGTCGACCAGCCGCCGCTGCGGCGGCCAGTAGGGGCCGATTTCGTCGTGGTAGAAGGCCTGGAAACGGGCGTCGAGCGCGCCGTCCATCTGCAGCACGCCGTAGCTGACCAGCGCCAGCACGGCGCCGGGGCGGCCGATGCGCCGCACTTCGCGGTAGAAGGCCGGCAGGTCGAACCAGTGCGCGGCCTGCGCCGCCGTGACCAGGTCGGCGCTGCCGTCGGCGACCGGCATGCGTTCCGCCGGCGCGCAGCGGTAGTCGATGCGCGGGTCCGGCGCCGCGTTCGCGATCTGGTCGGCGCTCGGGTCGATACCGATCACGTGGTCGAAGCAGGGCGCCAGCAGCTGGGTCAACTGGCCGTTGCCGCAGCCGGCGTCGACCGCCAGCCCGCGGGCCGGGGCCGTCTGCGCCAGGAAAGCGGCGAGTTCGGCCGGATACTCGGGGCGGAAGCGGGCGTAGGCGCTGCCGCCCTGGTCGAACCAGTTGCGGGCGGCGGCGGGGGAAGTGGAAGTCGGCATCGCAGTCATGTTTGCATTCGTCGCCGCCATATTACCCGTCCCGCCGCGCCGCCGCCGCCCGCCGCGTCAGGTGCGCGCCTTGACGATGCCGCGGTAGATCAGGAAGGTGGCCAGCAGGCTGATCGCGCCGGCGCCCGCCATCCAGTAGCCCGGCGCCGCCTTGTCGCCGGTGGTCTCGATCAGCCAGGTCGACAGCAGCGGGGTCATGCCGCCGAACAGCGCGGTGGCCAGGCTGTAGGCCAGCGAAAAGCCGGTGGTGCGGATCTGGACCGGGATGATCTCGGTGAGCGCCACGATGGTCGCGCCGTTATAGCTGCCGTACAGGAAGGACAGCCACAGCTCGATCATGACCATGTTGCCGAAGCTCGGGTTGGCGATCAGCCAGGACAGCGCCGGGTAGGCGGTGATGGCCGTCAGCGCGGCAGCGACCGCCATCACCGGCCAGCGGCCGATGCGGTCCGACAGCGCGCCCATGAGCGGCAGCCAGATGAAGTTCGACAGGCCGACGCACAGCGTGACCAGCAGGCTTTCCTCGGTGGTGAGCTTGAGGACGTTCTTGCCGAAGGTCGGGGTGTACACGGTGATCAGGTAGAACGCGACCGTGGTCATCACGATCAGCATGGTGCCGACGGTGACCAGCAGCCAGTTGGCGCCGATCGTGCGCATCATCTCGCCGAAGGTCGGACGCGTCTTCTGCGCCAGGTAGGCTTCGGTTTCCTGCAGCGACTTGCGGATGTAGAACACGACCGGGATGATCGAGCAGCCGATGAAGAACGGGATGCGCCAGCCCCAGTCGGCGATGAGCTCCTTCGGCATCAACTGGTTCAGGCCGTAGCCCAGCGCGGCGGAGACGATCACGGCCAGCTGCTGGCTGGCCGACTGCCAGCTCACATAAAAGCCCTTGTTGCCCGGCGTGGCCATCTCGGACAGGTAGACCGACACGCCGCCCAGTTCCACGCCCGCCGAAAAGCCCTGCAGCAGGCGGCCGATCAGGACCAGCAGCGGCGCCATCAGGCCGATCGTGGCGTAGCCCGGCACGAAGGCGATCAGCGCGGTGCCCGATGCCATGATCCCCAGCGTCAGCACGAGGCCCTTGCGGCGTCCGATGCGGTCGACGTAGCTGCCCAGGAAGATCGCGCCCAGCGGACGCATGAAGAAGCCGGCGCCGAAGGTGGCGAAGGTCATCATCAGCGCGGCGTACTCGCTGGTGGCCGGGAAGAACGCGGCCGCGATGTGGCTGGCGTAGAACCCGAACAGGAAAAAGTCGTACATCTCGATGAAGTTGCCGCTCGTGACGCGGATGACGGCCGCGAGCTTCGATTGCGGGCGTGCCGTGTGGACGCCCCCATGCGCCGCGGGTGCGGCGGGGCGGGCGCGGGGCGCTTCGGTGGTGGATTGGATGGACATGGTGGCCTCTCGAAAAAAACGGTGTGGTTCAGTGCGCGGCGCTGGTCGGCGCTGCCGGCTCGAGGCCGCTCGCCGCGATGGCCTGCGCGTTGGCCGGTGCGGCGAGGAAGCGCAGCAGCGCGCGCGCCTCGTCCTGGTGGCGGCTGCCGCGCACGACGGCGGCAGAGAATTCGGTCTTCAGCTGGACTTCCTGCGGCAGCAGGCCGACGATGTCGATGCCCTTCACCGGCTGCAGTTCGCTGCGCTGCTGGCAGCCGAAGTCGGCCTCGCCGTGGGCGACGATCTCGCCGACCGGCGTGGCCGGAATCTGGGCGGCCTTGCCTTCCATCTGCTGGCGGATGCCCAGCTTGTCCATCAGCTCGCGCTTGATGTATTCGCCGCTGGCGCTGTCCGAATAGGCCACGTGCCGGGCCTCCAGGAAGGCCTTGCGCAAGCCGTCGACGGTGCCGATGTCCGGCTTGGCGGCGCCGTGGCGCACGGCGCAGGCGATCGGCGAATTCGCCAGCACCACCTTGCTGCCCGGTTCCAGGCGGCCCTCGGCCATCAGCTTGTCGAGCGCGTCGCCGACCATGATGACCACGTCGATCGCTTCGCCGCGCGCCAGGCGGGCGGGAATCGCGTTCCTGGTCGCGCCCATCGACGGGCCCCATTCGGAAATCAGGTGGTCGCCGCTGGCCTTTTCGTAGGGGCCGGACAGGTCCTTGTAGGCCTGGGCGAATCCGCCCGAGCTGACCACGCGCAGGTCGGTGGCGTGGGCTGCGCCGGCGGCCAGCGCCAGGCTTGCGAGCGCCGCTGCGGCGCGCAGTGAGGTCTTGTGTGCTTGCATGGTGTCGTCTCCTTAGAATTTCTGCATGAGGCCCAGCGTCAGGCCGGCGCCGTGGCGGTCGTTGGCGCGCTCGTTGGGACGCGTGCCGGTGGTGCCCGCGGCGTCGCCGCGCCAGGTCGTGTAGTCGGCTTCGAGGTAGGCGGTGGTGCGCGGGGCGAGGGTCTTCTCGAGGAACAGGAATTCGCGCTCGAAGCCGTCGTCCGGGTGGCCGGTGGCGTCGCGGCGCACGCCGTACCAGGCCGCCGTCAGCAGCAGGCCCGGCCCGACGGCGCGGCTCAGGCCCGCCGACAGGATGCGCTGGTGGACGCTCTGGCCCGCACCGGTGTCGGCCTTGTTGCGGGCGGCGTTGGCCTTGAACTGCCAGGACGCCAGGTGCACGGCCGCGCCGAGCGACCAGGCGTCCAGCGGCAGGCCCTCGCGGCTGCTCAGGCGCATCGTGGCGCCGGACAAGGTCCAGTCGCGCTGCTGGTAGGCCAGCGCCACGCCGCGCGCGGACGAGGCATCGGCGTCGCCCGCCACTTCGCCGGCCGAATAGGCGGCGCGCGCCTGCCACGGGCCGGCGGTGGCCGTGTACTTGATCGTATTGTCGAGGCGGTAGAAGTTGTCGGTGTAGCCGCTGGGACCGTACTGCGTGCCGAACGCATGGGTGCCGAACCGGGTGTTGCTCAGGCCTGCGACATTGATGTTGGGGTTGAACGAGGCGAAGCGCTTGCCGAGCGGGTCGACCGGGATCAGCGCGTCGGACACCAGGTTCGTCTGGCGGCCGAGCGCCAGCGTGCCGTAGGGCGTCTCGAGCCCGGCCCAGGCCAGGCGGTCGAACAGGCGGTCGTTCTTGGATTGCGTACCGGTGTCGGCGTTGATGCCGCCCTCGAGGCGGAACACGGCGTTCCAGTCGCCGCCGAGTGCTTCCTGGCCGCGGATGCCCCAGCGGCTGGTGTTGTCGACGCCGCTAGCCAGCGAGTGCACGGTACCGGATGGCAGCGGCGTGTTGTTGGCGTTCAGCCCGTTCAGCGAACGCAGGCCGACATCGACGATGCCGTACAGGTTGACGCCCGGCTGTGCGAGGCAGGGCGCGCTCGCGACGAGCAATGCCGTCAGTACGCTTGGATGGCGCATATTGTCTCCATGAATAACCTTCTTTGCGAGGCTGAATATCTTGTGGAGCAGATAATCCGTCAGGACGACTGATTTGATAATTGCATTTTTTTTGCGTATTCTTGCGTTATGCGCATCAATTACGACATCCTCGACCTGCAGGCCTTTGTCGCCGTCGCCGAACGGGCCAGCTTCCGCCAGGCGGCGGCGGACCTGTTCTTGTCGCAGCCGGCCCTCAGCCGGCGCATCGACAAGCTGGAGGGAAGCCTCGGCGTGAAGCTGTTCGAGCGCACCACGCGCCGGGTGCAGCTGACCAACGTGGGCGAAACCTTCCTGGTCAACGTGCGCACGGCGCTCGACGGGCTGGAAGACGCGGTGCTCGGCATCGCCGACCTGGCCGCGCACCGTACCGGCACGGTAACGCTGGCGTGCGTGCCGTCGGCGGTGGGGCACTTCCTGCCCGAGGTGCTGGGCGCCTTCAGCGCGCGCTACCCGCGCATCCGCGTGCGCGTCCACGACGAGAGTGCCCAGGACGTGCTGAACCTCGTGCTGAGCGGGGAAGCGGATTTCGGCATCAATTTCGCCGGCGCGGAAAACCCGGAGATCGTGTTCGACACGATCCACGTCGAGAGCTACGTGCTGGCGATGCGGCACGACCATCCACTGGCGAAGCGCAAGGCGCTGAACTGGAAGGACACGGTGGACGAGCGTTATATCTCGGTCGCCAAGTCGAGCGGCAACCGCACCGTGATCGACGCCGCGCTGGCCGGCATCGAGAAGCATCCGGTGATCCTGTGCGAGGTGAACCATGTATCCGGCGTGCTGGCCCTGGTCGAGGCGGGGCTGGGCGTCGCCGCCGTGCCCGGGCTGTCGGTGCTGCCGGCGCGCCAGCACGGCATCGTCGGCGTGCCGCTGGCGAATCCGGAGATCAAGCGCGCGCTCGGCCTGATCACGCGGCGCGGCCACAGCATGGCGCCGGCGGCGCGCACGCTGTTCGAGATGTTCGCCGAGTCGCTGCGCCCGGACGGTCCGTCCGGCTGACGGCAAGCGCCGCCGCGCGCCCATCCCAAAAGCCCATCTCCTGGGTTCTGCGTTCTCTTGCACACGTATTGACTTGACGACAAGCGCGGCCTTGCTTGATGATGCCCGTGCGGCACGGCACGGCGCCGCTGCCACCGACCCTGGAGACGACACAATGAAACGATGCATCCTGGCCGCGGCCCTGCTGGCGGGCGGCGTGGCCGGCCTGGCGCAGGCCGCCGATAAGGCCGCCGACGACGCCCAGCTGCGCGCGGCCATCGCGGGCAGCCACCGCAGCAGCACCAACACGGCGCGCGACAACTGGCGCCATCCGTACGACACTCTGGCATTCTTCGGCATCAAGCCGACCATGACCGTGGTGGAGCTGTCGCCGGGCGGCGGCTGGTACACCGAGATCCTGGCGCCCTACCTGAGGGACAACGGCAAGCTGATCGCCGCGGGCCCGGCCTTCGACCCGGCCAAGCGTTCCACCGTGGCCTTCAAGCAGAAACTGGACGCCAATCCGGCGGTCTTCGGCAAGGTCGTGCAGGGCGTGTTCGCGCCGCCGTCGGCCTACAACTTCGCCGCGCCCGGCAGCGTCGACATGGTGCTCACCTTCCGCAACCTGCACAACTGGATCAGCGATGGCGGCGACGAAGAGCTCAAGGGCGTGTTCAAGGCCGCCTACACCAGCCTGAAGCCCGGCGGCGTGCTGGGCATCGAAGAACACCGCCTGCCGGAAGCGATGCCGCAGGATGCCAAGACCTCGAGCGGCTATGTGCACGAGTCGTATGTGATCAAAATGGCGGAAAGCGCCGGCTTCAGGCTGGCCGCCAAATCCGACATCAACGCCAACCCGAAGGACAAGGCCGACCACAAGGGCGGCGTCTGGGCGTTGCCGCCGACCCTGGCCAACCGCGACCAGGACCGCGACAAATACCAGGCGATCGGCGAGAGCGACCGCATGACGCTCAAGTTCGTGAAGCCGTAAATCCGCACGCTTCATCCGGCCGGCACGACATTGCCGGTACGAGCCGGGCCACCTGCCGATGGGCGGGTGGCCTTTTTCATGTGCGCTGCCCGTCGCCGGCACCTGCGCCGAACGTCGCTTCGGCATCACATCTGTGTAATCTTTTTCGCTGTTTTGTAAAGTTTTGCAAACGGCGCCGCGGCTGCGCCCGGGGTGGAGCAGGGCGCAGCCGGCCCTTACGTAAAGAAGTGTAAGCAAAGACCGTCCCCGCTAAAAAAATAGGATGAATAATCAAGGACTTGGGTAAAAAGGCGGCGGGATGGCCATGCATGTTCGGCGCTGTTAGCATGTGTCATCGATAACTCGGGAGACATGAATGCAACAGCTCGAATTCAGGTTCGCGGCCATGCGCAAGGAAAGGCTTGGCGCCGCCGTTCAGGGTGGTCCGGCATGGAAATGAGCGCCGCATCGTCGCAAAGGCCGGTTGCCAATTCCCGCGCCGAAGTGGTCGTCGGCATGCTGTTCGTCGGCCTGCTGTTCTTCATCCTGGGTTTCGTCACGTGGCTGAACGGCTCCCTGATTCCTTTCCTGAAGATCGTCTGCGAACTGAATAACTTCCAGGCCCTGTGGGTGACCTTTGCCTTCTACATCGCCTACACGGTGATGGCGCTGCCGTCCGCCGCGGTCCTGAAGCGCACCGGCTACAAGAAGGGCATGACCCTGGGGCTGGGCCTGATGGGCGTCGGCGCCTTGCTGTTCATCCCGGCGGCCAGGACCACCTGGTACGGCCTGTTCCTGGCGGCCCTGTTCACGCTGGCCACCGGCATGACCCTGATGCAGACCGCGATCAATCCCTACATCGTCTGCCTCGGCCCGCGCGAGAGCGCGGCGACGCGCATCAGCGTGATGGGCCTGTTCAACAAGGGCGCCGGCGTGGTGGTGCCGCTGGTGTTCTCGTCCCTGATGCTCAAGGATATCGACAGCTTCTCGCCGGCCGGCCTGGCCGCGCTGGCGCCGGCGGCGCAGGACGCGATGCGCGCCACGCTGGCCGAGCGCCTGGTCTTCCCGTATGCCTGCATGGCGCTGCTGCTGTTCGCGATCATGGTGTTCATCCACTTCTCGCGCCTGCGCGAGATCCCGCTGGAAGCCGACGAGGCCGGGAGCAGGGTCGACGCCAGCTCGGTGCTCCAGTTCCCGCAGCTGGTGCTCGGCGCGGCCGCGCTGTTCGGCTATGTCGGCGTCGAAGTGATCGCCGGCGACACCATCGGCCTGTACGGCCATGAACTGAAGGTGGCCCATTTCGGCGTGTTGACCTCGTACACGATGGTGTGCATGGTGATCGGTTACCTGATCGGCGCGGTGGCGATTCCGCGCTTCCTGTCCCAGCAGCGCGCGCTGATGCTGTCGGCCGTGGCCGGCGTGCTGTTCACGGGCGGCGTGACGACCATGTCCGCAGAGTCGACCGGCCTGTCGGCAGCGCTGGTGGGCTGGGCCGGGGTGCCGGCGGTGCCGGACACGGTGATGTGCCTGGCGCTGCTCGGCCTGGCCAACGCGCTGGTGTGGCCGGCGATCTGGCCGCTGGCTCTCGCGGGACTGGGCCGCCACACCGCCAGCGGCTCGGCGGTGCTGGTGATGGCGATCGCCGGCGGTGCGCTGCTGCCGCTCCTGTATGGCCACCTGTCCGATATCGTCACGCCGCGCGCCGCCTACTGGCTGCTGCTGCCCTGCTATGCGCTGATCTTCTGGTACGCCGCCGTCGGCCACCGCATCCGCCGCTGGGGCGCCGCTTCCTGAATACGGATCATGCAGGATCCGGCCGCCGCCGGCAGCCGGCCACACGTCGTCAACCAAGAGGAGAGAGCAATGCTTCGTGCAATGAGCGTTCCGGGTCATCGAATGGCTGCTGCGGTAGGGATCATGGGGCTGGCGCTGGCCGGCTGCGGCGAAAACGGCGCCGATGCGGGCGCCGCCCGCACGGCCTTGCTGGCGCAGACCGGCAGCGCCGCCGCCGCGGTGCAGAAGTCGCCGTGGCCGGTCTGGTCGGGCCTGGACTTCCCGTACAACGAGCCGCCGCTGGCCGCGCCGCCGTCGGTGGTGTTCGGCGTTTCGCAGCTGACGCAATCGGCATCGCAGACCGTCTTCAGCGGCACCCACTCGCTGCCTGCGGGCAGCGTGCAGAACTACCGCATCGGCGTCTTCCTCCACAATGACGTGTTCTACTTCCAGTCGGATGCGGCGGCCAGCATCGGCGCGGACGGAAGCTTCAGCGTGACGCTGCCACGCTCGGTCGGCAGCGCGGACCGCGCGGTCCTGATCCTCTACCCGAGCAGCTACAACCCGCTCTCGGGCAGCAACTGCAGCGCCAGCGGCGGCTACTGCAGCGGGCAGACCACCTCGACCACCAAGCTCACGCTGCCGGTCGATCCGGCCTCGCTGACCGCCTACACCGCCGCCTACTTCCCGGCCGCGGCGACCTCCGCCAACGCCCAGATCGCGGGCCTGCAAAGCCTGATGAACACGCCGCTGATCCAGGGCGGGCCGTATGGCGACGGCCGCCTGGTGCGCAGCTTCCGCGACATGGACTCGGCCTTCCTGTACGACCAGGCACTGGCGGTGATCGCCTTCAGCCAGGCCGGCAACCGCGCCGACGCCGAGGCCATCATCAACGCCATGGCCAAGCTGCAGGGCCCATCGGGCGCCTGGGTGTTCGCGTACATGACCGACGGCTCGGACGCCAATGCGGGCGTGGACATGCGCATCGCCGGCGCCAACGCCTGGTTCGCGATGGCCCTGAATGCCTACCAGAAGGCATTCGCCAGCACCAAGTACCTCACCATGTCGAGCCGCCTGCACGATTACCTGCTGGGCGAGCTGATGCCCATCACGATCAACAATACGGCGCAGCGCGGCCTGCGCTTCGCGCCGACCAACTACGTGGCCGGCCGCGCCGGCATCTATGCGCTGGAGCACCAGCTGGACGCCTACGCCGCCATGCACCAGTATTACGCGCTGAACGGCGGCAGCCAGTACCTGGCCGCCTCCACCGACCTGCAGCGCATGTCGGAAAGCCTGTGGAACGGCACCCGCTTCCTGGCCGGCTACGACGCCAACACCAACTCGCTGAATACCGGCGAACGCTATCTGGACAACTACTCGTGGTCGGTGCTGGCCCTCGGGAACACCGGCAGCAAGCGCCAGAAGTTTTCGGGTGCGCTGACGGGACTGTGCGACTATTTCAACGCCGGCGGCAAGCTGGATTATCCGTCGCGCAAGGTGAGCGGCGTGGTCGGCTTCTACGACGTCATCTACAACAACGTGCAGTCTTCCTCGCCTTTCGTCTGGAGCGAAGGCAGCCTGGGCGCGGTGATGGCGATGCGCCAGGGCGCCCCCACCATGACCTGCGGCGGCAACCTGGCCGGGGATATCCTGGAGTCGATGAACTACATGGTCGACAAACTCCACGGCATGCCCTACGCGACGCAGAACGGCAATCCGGACTTCACCAGCACCGGCAGTGTCGCCGGCACCGCATGGTTATACTTCGCCAACCAGAACAAGAACCCGTACGCCCACTACTGAGGAACGATCGATGCGTATTCGCCGCCGGCTTCAATGCGTCCTGCCGTTTGCCCTGCTGGCGGCGACGGCAGCGCATGCGGGTACGCTTTCGATCGAAAGCTGGCGCGTCGACGACAAGGGCTTGTGGGAGAAGGTCCTGATCCCGGCGTTCCAGCGCAGCCACCCCGGCATCGAGGTGAAGTTCGTGCCGACCGCGCCGACCGAATACGACGCCGGCCTGGCCGGCAGGCTCGCGGGCGGCACGGCGGGCGACCTGATCGCCTGCCGGCCGTTCGACATGTCGCTGTCGCTGTACCGGAAGGGCTACCTGGACCGGCTCGACGGCAAGCCGGGCATGCAGAATTTCTCGCCCACGGCGATGGTGGCCTGGCAAACCGATAACGGCCGCGACACCTTCTGCATGCCGGTGGCCTCGGTGATCCACGGCTTCCTGTACAACAAGAAGATCTTCCGCAGGCTGGATTTGCAGCCGCCGCGCACCGTGGCGGATTTCTTCACCGTGCTCGAGGTGCTGAAACGGGCCGGCGTCGCGCCGCTGGCCTTCGGTACCGCGGAAAAGTGGGAATCCAGCCAGGTGGTGTTCACGAACATCGGACCGAACTTCTGGCGCGGCGAGGAAGGGCGCAAGGCGCTCATCGCCGGCAAGGCAAAACTGACCGATGCGCCGTTCGTCGATGCGCTGCGTTTCGAAGCGCGCATGGGGCGCTACCTGGGCGAGGGCGCCGCAACCCGGACCTACCGCGACAGCCAGTCGCGCTTCGCCGGCGGGCAGGCCGCCATCTATCCGAGCGGGTCCTGGGACATCGCCTGGTTCGGCCAGGTGCCGAACCTGGAACTGGGCGTGTTCGCGCCGCCGGTCCGCAGGGCTGGCGACGCCTGCTACATCTCCGACCACATGGACCTCGGCATCGGGGTGAACCGGCAGTCGAAGAACAAGGACGACGCGTACAAATTCCTGGCCTGGGTCGGCTCCCAGGAATTCGCCGACCTCTACACGAACCGCCTGACCGGGTTTTTCACGCTGTCGAACCACCTGATCGCGGTGCGCGACCCGATCGCCAAGCAGATGGCCGAATGGCGCAATACCTGCGCCTCGACCATCCGCTTCAACGCCCAGGTGCTCAACCGCGGCCAGCCGAGCATGGAGAGCGCGCTGTGGGACATCAATGCGCGCGTATTGAACGGCGACATGACGCCGGAACAGGCCGCGGCCACGCTGCAGGAAGGCTTTGCCAGCTGGTACAAGCCGCAACGGAAATAAGATGGAGAGACGATTGAGCAAGCAAACGACGATGGTTGGCTGGACCCTGGCCCTGGCCTTGACGGCACCCCTGGCCGCATCCCAGGCACAAGGCACCGCGGCGCCGCACACCCCGGCTGCGCCGTCCGCAGCCGCGAACGGCTTTGCGAGCGGCGACAAGCTGGCCTTGCAATGGGAGCTGCAGCGCGCGCTGTTTTCGCCGCAGGCACCGGGCGGGCGCACGCAGGCGCGCCTGATCCTCAGCAACAAGGACAGCCGTCCGCTGCCGGCGCGGGGCTGGGCGATCTACGTCAACTTCATGGACGGCGCCGAGACCGGCGCGCTGCCCTCAAGCCTGGTGCTGGAGCAGGTGGCGGGCAACCTGTTCCGCCTGCGCCCGGGTCCGGGCTTCGCCGGCCTGGCCCCGGGAGCGAGCCTGGACATCGTCTACTACCACCCCAACCTGGTCGAGAAGCTGGCGCGGGCGCCGATCGGTCCCTATCTGGTGTACGACGCCGAACCCGACCGCGGCGTGGCCATCGCCGATTTCCGGTGGCTGCCGATCACCCGGCCCGAACAGCTCGACAAGGGCAGCAGCGGTGCCCTGCCGCCGGTGACGCCGGCGGAGACCTACCGGCGGAATCAGCGTGCCGACCTGCTGCCGGCGGCCCAGGTGCCGCCCGTCGTGCCGACACCGCTGCGGCTGGAGAAGGGCAGCGGGATGCTCGCGCTGTCGGGACGGCCGCGAGTGGAAGCCGCCGGCGCCCTGCGCGGCGAGGCAGCGCTGGCCGCTTCGCTGTTCCCGGCCGGCTTGCCGGAGGGCGGCCCGCGCCTGCGCCTGGCCGTCGGCAGCGTGCCGGGCCAGACCTCGCCCGAAGCCTACAGCCTGACCATTCGCGCGGCCGGGGGCATCGACATCGTCGGCAACAGCGCGGCCGGCGTCGCCTACGGCCTGCAGTCGCTGCGCGACCTGATGCCCTTGCCCGGGGCGAAAGGCGCGCAACTGGCCCTGCCCGAGGTCAGCATCGTCGATGCGCCGCGTTTCGGCTACCGCGGCTTCGAGCTCGACGTGGCGCGCAATTTCCACCGCAAGGAAACGGTGTTCAAGTGGCTCGACCTGATGGCGCGCTTCAAGCTGAACGCCCTGCACCTGCACCTGACCGACGACGAAGGCTGGCGCCTGGAGATTCCCGGCCTGCCGGAGCTGACCTCGATCGGTGCGGTGCGCGGCCACAGCGCCAGGCCCGGCGTGCGCCTGCAGCCGGCCTACGGTTCCGGACCGGATCCGAAGGACCCCAGCGGCAGCGGCTATTACACCCGCGCCGACTACATCGAGATCCTGCGCTACGCACAGGCGCGCCATATCCAGGTGATCCCGGAAATCGAGATGCCCGGCCACGCGCGCGCGGCGCTGCAGGCGATGGAAGCGCGCTACCGCCGCCTCGAGGCCGCCGGCAGCAAGGACTCGGCCAGGTATCTCTTGAGCGACTTCGACGACCGCTCGGTCTACAAGTCGCCGCAGATGTACAACGACCACGTGCTGAACCCGGGCGTGGACGCGACCTTCACCTTCATCGAACACGTGGTGGACCAGGTGGTGGCGATGCACCGCGAAGCCGGCGTGCCCCTGCATACCCTCCACATGGGCGGCGACGAGTTGCCGAACGGCGCCTGGGAACGCTCGCCCGCGAGCCTGGCACGCATGAAGAAGGAGGGCATGGCCAGTACCGCCGACCTGTGGGATTATTTCTACGACCGTGTCGACGGCATCCTGCGCAAGCACGGGCTGTCCACGTCCGGCTGGGAAGAACTGGCCGCGCGCAAGACCACGCTGGCCGGCCGCAACAAGCTGATCCCGAATCCGCGCTTCACCCAGCGCGGCTTCACCGCCTGGGTCTGGAACAACACCGAAGGCGCGGAGGACTTCGCCTACCGGCTGGCGAACGGCGGCTATGACGTGGTGCTGGCCCCGGTCACCAAGATGTACATGGACATGGCGTACAACGCCAATCCCGACGAGCCGGGCGTGAACTGGGGCGGCTACATCGACCTGGACACGATCTACGATTTCATCCCCTTCGATTACATGAAGGAAGCCAATCCCGCGCTACGGATCGGCAAGGACGGCCTGACCGACTACGGCAAGGGCCACATCAAGGGCCTGGAAGCCACCATGTTCACGGAAACCGTGCGCGACCCGGCCCGTCTCGATTACCTGGTGATGCCGCGCCTGGCCGTGGTCGCGGAACGGGCCTGGGCCCAGGACCCGGCCTGGGCGCGCGAAACCGACCCGGCCAAGGCGGCGCCCCTGCACCGCGCCGCCTGGTCCGGCTTCGTGAATGCGCTCGGCCAGCGCGTGCTGCCGCGCCTGGACCTCGAGCAGGCCGGCCTGGCCTATCGCATCGCGCCGCCCGGCCTGCTGCTGGACGGCGACCGGGTGCTGGTCAACCATGTGCTGCCGGGCATGGTGCTGCGCTACACGCTGGATGGCAGCGATCCGACGCCGGCCAGCAGGGTCGTCGACGGCCCGATTGCCGGGCGGGGGGAGCTGCGCGTGGCCGCTTTCGACCGCAACGGCAGGCGCGGCCTGGTCGCCAGACTCGACCGGCGGTGATCGATCCGGGCAGTGTTGTTTTTTCATGCATGCAGCATGCGTTCGCTATAATCAATGTTTTCTGCAAGAAAATGCGATAAAACAAGTGATTGGGCCGCTCGTCAAGCTCGTACGCGTCAGTTGCGATTGCCTGCGCAATCGTTGGCGCCGGCCTGCGTCGCGGCCCCGGCGTGCTCTGCTGTCCGGCCTGCTGGCGGCCTGCCAGGCGGCCGCCGCCGCCGCCGCGCCGCCGGCGCCGGGACCGGCCCCGGCCCCGGCCAGCCTGCAGGTGCTGCACTGGTGGACTTCCACCAGCGAGCGCAAGGCCGCCGACCTGCTGGCGACGCGCCTGGCGGAAGAGCGCATCAAATGGCAGGACGTCGCCATTCCCGGCGGCGCGGGGATTGGCGCCGGCAAGGTGCTGAAGGGCAGGGTGCTGGCCGGCGACGCCCCGGAAGTCACCCAGATGATCGGCGTGTCGATCGCCGAGTGGGCCGACCTGGGCCTGCTGCTGGAGCTGGACAACGTGGCCGCCGCCGGCAACTGGAGCCGCTTCCTGTTTCCTTCGATCGAAGCGCTGGTCGTGCATCGCAAGCATGTGATGGCGGTCCCGCTCGGCATCCATCGCGTGAATACCCTGTTCTACAACCGTGCGCTGTTCGCGCGGCTGCAACTCGCGCCGCCGCAGACCTGGGCCGAGTTCGAGGCCGCGGCAAACCACCTGCGCAAGGCCGGCATCGCGCCGCTGGCGCAGAGCAGCGAAGCCTGGCAGGTGGCGGCGCTGTTCGAGAACCTGGTCCTGGCCGAGAGCGGCCCGGCCTTCTACCGTGACCTGTTCGTCCGCCTCAGCCCCGCCGCCGCGGCCGACCATCGCACCGGCGAAGCCCTGCGGCGCCTGCGCATCGTCAAGGGCTGGCTGCGCGGCCGGATCGAGGAGCGTCCCTGGCCGGAGGTCGTCGCCGGGTTCGCGCAGGGGCGCGCCGCGATGATGATCATGGGCGACTGGGCCAAGTCCGAGCTGGCCGAACATGACGCCGTGCTCGACCGGGATTACGGTTGCGCGGCCGCGCCGGGCACCGCCGCCTATCACTTGTACAGCGTGGACACCCTCGCGATGTTCGCCGGCGACTACCACCAGATGCCGGCCCAGGAGCGGATGGCGCGGCTGCTGGTGACGCCGGCGCTGCAGGCCGACTTCAATGCCCTGAAGGGCGCGGTGCCGGTACGGCGCGACGCTGACCCGCTGCAGATGGACAGCTGCGCGCGCGCGTCCTGGACCACCTTCGGGAAAGGCGCGGCGGTGCAGGCCCCCAGCCTGGTGCACCGCATGGCGACCGACGAAGCCAGCCGCGATGCCATCATCGCCGAGGTGCAGCGCTTCTTCATGGACGACCGCGTGCCGGTGGCCGAGTCGCAACGCCGGCTGGGTGCGCTGTTCCGACTATTCAACCTCAAGAACCAAGGAGCGCCCGGTGCGCAGGATACTGATCGTAGACGATGACCAGAAGACGCGTGTGCTGCTCAAGGCCTATCTGGAAAAGAACAACTATGAAGTGATCGTCTCGCACAACGGCGAGAGCTTCCTGGCCGAGCTGCATGCCTGCGGCGACCAGCTGTCGCTTGTGATCCTCGACGTCATGCTGCCGGATACCGACGGTTTCGCGCTGTGCAAGGAAGTGCGCAGCCGTTCCAATGTCCCGATCATCATGCTCACCGCCAGCTCGGACGAAACCGACCGCATCGTCGGGCTGGAGCTGGGCGCCGACGACTACATCGCCAAGCCGTACAGCCCGCGCGAGCTGCTGGCGCGGATCAAGGCGATCCTGCGGCGCTACGCGGTCGAGGTCCAGGCGGCGCGCTATTACCGCTTCGTCGGCTTCACGCTGGACACGGTCGAGCGCAAGGTGATGGACAGCGCCGGCGAGCCGGTGGCGCTGACCGGCCTCGATTTCCAGCTGCTCAAGTATTTCGTCGAGCATCCCGGCGTGGTGCTGGACCGCGGCCTGCTGTGCGAGGAAACGCGCGGGCGCGACGCCGGCCCGCTGGACCGCTCGCTCGACGTGCAGATCAGCCGCCTGCGCCTGCGCCTGAACGACGACGGCAAGCAGCCGGCGCTCATCAAGACGGTGCGCGGCGCAGGCTATGTATTCTCCGCCGACGTGAGCGTCTCCAGTGCCTAAGGGGGCCGCGAGCGGCGCGCCGGCCTGGCTGCGCAAGCTGTGGCCGGCCTCCCTGCTGGGCCGGCTGACGCTGGTGATGGTGGCCGGCGTGCTGGTCACCCAGCTGGCCGCCGACGCGATCTGGGCCAGCCAGCTGCGCGCCAGGTCGCAGGCCGAGGCCAACGCCGCCGCCCAGTACATGGCGCACAGCGCGGCCGGGGCGATCCGCTTCTTCCGCAGCCTGCCGCCGGCCTATCGCAGCCTGATCATCCAGCAGCTGCGCGAGATGGGCGGCACCCGCTTCTTCGTCAACCTGAACCACGCCTACGTGCCGGTCGAGCAGATCGGCGAACAGCCGCTCGCGCGCAGCGTGCTCGACACGGTCGGCGCGACGCTCAAGCGCGACCTGCCGAATTCGCCGGGCTTCCGGCTGGCCTTCGCCTGGCCCGACCATCTGGCGGTGGCCGAGCACGACGTGCGCCTGAACGACCTGCCGGAATCCTGGGTCCAGCACGTGCTGCTGCTGCGGCCGGACCATGCACCGATCCTGGTGATCCAGACCGAGATCGAGCCCGGCAACTGGCTCTACCTGGCGGGCCTGATGCCGAACCCGTATTTCCTGCGCGGGAACGATGCCTTCGCCTGGGATCGGCTGATGCCGCAGGTGCTGTCGCTGGCGGTGGTGCTTCTGCTCAGCCTGCTGGTGGTGCGCTCGATCACGCGCCCGCTGGCGGCGCTGTCGGAGGCGGCCAGCGCCTTCGGCCAGGGGCATGACGAGGACGCGCGGCCGCTGCCCGAGACCGGGAGCCGCGAATTCATCACCACGGCGCGCGCCTTCAGCGCCATGCGCGAACGGATCCAGCGCTACATCGAAGACCGCGAGCGCCTGTTCATCTCGATCTCGCACGACCTGCGCACGCCGATCACCCGCCTCAAGCTGCGCTCGGAACTGCTGGACGACGAAAGCCTGCGCAACGAATTCGAGGAAGACCTCGATGAGCTGGACATGATGGTCAAGGGCGCGCTGCAGTGCGTGAAGGACAGCGACATCTACGAAAACCCCACCGAGATCAAGCTCGACGTCCTGCTGGCGCGCATGGTGCGCAGCGCCCAGCTGGCCGGCCACGCGGTCGGTTACCAGCCGTCCGGCCTGACGGTGCGCGCCAAGCCGCTGGCGCTCAAGCGCGCGCTCGGCAACCTGCTGGACAACGCGCTGTTCTATGGCCAGCGGGCCGAGATCAGCGTCAGCGAGGAAGCGGGCAGCGTGGTGGTCAGGGTGCGCGATCACGGGCCCGGCGTGCCGGAAGAGGCGATCGCCAGCCTGTTCGACCCTTACGTGCGGCTGGAGCATGGCCGCGAGCAGAACGACAACGGTCTGGGGCTCGGACTGGGCATCGCGCGCGGCATCATCGAAGCGCATGGCGGCCGGCTGGAACTGTCGAATCATCCCGAAGGCGGCCTGGTTGCCGGCGTGCGCCTGCCCGCCTGAGCCCGATGCGGCCCCGATTGTCGCGTCAGCGCCACGCTCCGGCGTCCGATCCCATCTGTTTTGTAATGTTACGTAAGTAAGCGTTGCGCGATCTTGCGGCCCTCCCCGGTGCGACGCAGGGGTTCAGCCTGTAGCGCGCCCCGGCTCTGTAAAGAAGTGTAATTCCCGGTCTCGGTCTGTCACGAAAATGTCATAAGAATCAATGGCTTGTGAATATGCGCCCGACCCTTTCCCCGCTTTGATGTTACGCAGTTGGCAGTGTTAGCATGTTTTCTAGTAGGTAACATCTTGATCATCTTCGGGTACCGGTGTCATTAATTGGAGCGCATATGAATGTAAGGAAGAAGACAAAAATCGCCATGGCAGTCGAGCTGGCCTTCGCGCTGGCGTCGACGACGCTGCTGGTGCTGCCGGCCGCCCATGCCGCCGGACAGGCCGACAGCGGTACCGGCGCCCAGGATACGAAGGAAACCGCGGCGGCCAACGACGGCATCAAGGAAGTCGTGGTCACCGCGCGCCGCCGCGCCGAGCGCCTGCGCGACGTGCCGATCACGGTTACCGCCATCGATGGCGAGTCGCTCGAGCAGAAGAACATCGCGACGCTGCGCGACGTGGTCGAGCACTCGCCGGCGATCAGCTACCAGCAGACCGGCGATGTGCGCACCGATACGCTGTCGATCCGCGGCATCAGCTCCGTCAGCAACGTGTCCGGCGTGGAGCCGGACGCCGCCATCGTGATCGACGGCGAGACCCTGGCCCGCACCATGCAGATGAACTACGACGTGGTCGACATCGAGCGCGTCGAGATCCTGGAAGGCCCGCAGGGTACGCTGTTCGGCAAGAACGCCGTGGCCGGCATGCTGAACGTGATCACGCGCGGACCCAAGATCTCCAAGCGCAACACCTACGAGGTCAAGTTCGACGCCGCCCAGGACAAGGAATTCCGCCTGAAGGGCAGCGCCAACATCGCCCTGTCGCCCAAGTCCGCCCTGTACCTGAACGCTTTCAAGGAATACCAGGGCGGCTGGGTGGAAAACGTGCATCCGGGCCAGCCGAACGCGGGCAAGGAGCAGGGCGGCGGCGGCCGGGTCCAGTACTTGTACAAGCCGGACGATACGCTGTCGGTCCTGCTGCGTGCGGAAGTCTCGCACAAGGACATGGGCATCATCCCTTACACCTTCAAGTCGCTGACCCAGGACGACGTCGTCAACGCCTCGATCGCGCTGTCCGGCGGCACCGCGATGGTCCCGCAATTCAACGGCCTGCTGGCCAATTCGGGCATCAACCTGGTCGCCCCGAACGGCACCCCGACCCCGATCATCAACGGCACCAAGTCCTATCTGTACAACGACCGCAAATGGGGCGAGATCAACAGCAATGCTGCCTCCATCAACGTCAAGAAGCGCATGGGCGACGCGGAGCTGATCTACCTGGGCTCCTACCGTCACTTCAACCTGTGGAGCAACGATAACGCCTGGGGCATCTCGGCGCCGCAGCTGACCAACTCGGAATTTGGCCTGAACAAGATCGACTACGCCGGCCCCTCGCGCCAGCGCACCGTCCAGCAGGAGCTGCGGATCGAGTCGAAGTCGGGGGACCTGAACTACGTCGCAGGTGCCTTCTACTACTTCAACGACAACTTCCACCACGAGACCTACAAGACCTGTAACGACGCCGTCTACGGCTACTACAACGGCAGCGGCTACCCGAATCCGAACCCGATCAACCCGGTCGACAACTTCCAGTGCACCGGCGGCTACCAGGGCAACTACAGCACCAACGATTTCGTCACCACCGTCAAGACCCATAACGAAGCCTTCTTCGGCGACGTCGACTACCACGTCTGGGCCGGCCTGAACGTGTTCGGCGGCGCGCGCATGCTGTGGGAACAGCAAAAGATGAGCATGCAGCACCTCCCGGGCGACAATACCGCGCCTTACTTCTTCTCGAAGACCGATCCCTACACCCCGCTGAACGTCAGCGACAGCCGGCGCGCGCTGATCCATCGTATCGGCGCCAAGTACGATTTCGGTCCGGTGATGGCGTATTTCACGGAGAGCACCGGCTTCAAGGGCGCGGCCTGGACCAACTACAACCTGGTCAGCCGCGAGGTCAGCGCCAAGGCGCTGCCGCCGGAACGTCCGCGCCAGTTCGAATTCGGCCTGCGCGGCGAGCATTTCAACCGCCGCCTGAACTGGCAGTACTCGGCCTACCAGCTGACCGACAAGGACTTCCAGGCGCGCGTGATCTGGTTCCAGCCCGGCGCCATCAGCAACCGCGTTGTGAATGCCGGCGAGGTGCGCTCGCGCGGCCACCAGTTCGGGATCAACTGGCGCGCCACGCGCGACCTGAAGGTCGGCGCCGGTTATGCGCTGCTCGACGCCAAGTTCACCAACAGCGTCCTGATTCCGCAACGGGGCGGCACCTTTGCCGACCTCAACGGCTATACGCTGCCGAACGCGCCGCGCCGCTCGTATTCGGGCTATGCCGAATACCGGCTGCCGGACTTCATGGACAATGCGTGGTCGAACCTGAGGCTGGAAGTGCGCGGCCGCAGCGAGCAGCGCAGCACCGTGATTCCGGACCCGCTGCAGAACGTCGCTCCCTACCACGTGTTCGATGCCTATTACCGCGTGGAGGCGACCGACGGCCGCTGGGGCGTCACGGCCTACGTGAAGAACCTGAACAACAAGCTGTATTACGCGCGTCCTTACGAGCCGGCCGTGCTGGGCTGGACCTACGGGCAGATGGCAGCGCTGCCGCGTGACTACAAGCGCTACTTCGGTTTTAATATCAACTACCGCTGGGATTGATCCAGCCGCGCGTGCCGCTCGAGCTCCGTCCGCCGCTGTGCGAACGGGGCTTTTCGATTTTTCGTGGAGTAGAGAATGACCAAGAAGTTTCACTTTATCGCCGGGCTGCCGAGGTCGGGTTCGACGCTGCTGTCCGCCATCCTGCGCCAGAACCCGAAGTTCTATGCCCGCGTCACCAGTCCCCTGTATGCGATGACCGACCGCATGATCGACACCATGGGACCGGACATGAAGTATTCGTCGTTCTTCGACGAGGAGCGCCGCATCTCGGTGCTGCGCGGCCTGTTCGACGCCTACTACCACGACTTCGATCCCGAGGGCGGGGTGGTGTTCGACACCAACCGCATGTGGACTTCCAGTGCGCCGCTGATGGCCAAGCTGTTCCCGGAATCGAAGATCATCTGCTGCGTCAGGCACGTGCATCGCATCATCGACAGCTTCGAGCGGGTGCTGCGCAATAACCCGCTCGAATACAATTCGCTGTTCGCCTTCAAGAACGAACCGACCATCTACGGCCGTGTGAAGATGATGATGAATGCGCGCGACGGCGTGATCGGCGGTCCGCACTCGGCCCTGCGCAGCATCTGGTTCACGGAGCACGCCAAGCGCCTGATCGTGGTGCGCTACGAGAGCCTGGTCAAGCAGCCCGAGCAGACCATGAAGACCCTCTACCAGGCGCTCGGACTGGAACCGTTCCGGCACGATTTCGGTCACGTGGAATACGCGGAGCCGGAATACGACCTGCGCATCGGCCTGCCGGGATTGCACACCACGCGCGGCTCGGTGGAATTCCGCGAAGGCCCGCTGTCGATTCCGCCGGACGTGGCCCAGAACTATGCGCACTCGAATTTCTGGGATGCGCCGCAGGAAAACATCCACGGCGTCAAGGTGATCTGAGCCGAACCGACCTGAACGAGATCCGGGCAGCCTGCCCGGATGTTTATTGGCGGCCGCTGCTTTCCCAGCGCGCCTGCAGGAAGCCGACCAGGCGGGCGGCGGCGGCAGCGGCGGTGCCGGTGCCGTCGATCCGGACGTCGGGGGCCGGCGGCGCCTCGTAGGGGCTGCTGATGCCGGTGAAGTTCGGGATCTGCCCGGCGCGCGCCTTGCCGTACAGGCCCTTCGGGTCGCGCGCTTCGCAGGTCGCCAGCGGCGTGTCGATGAAGACCTCGACGAAACGCTCGGCGCCGATGCGCTCGCGCGCCGCCTCGCGCTCGCGCTCGAAAGGCGAGATCGCGGCGCAAATGACGACCAGGCCCGCGTCCAGCATCAGGCGGGCGACTTCCGCGATGCGGCGCACGTTCTCGACCCGGTCGGCGTCGGAAAAGCCGAGGTCGCGATTCAGGCCCAGCCGCATATTGTCGCCGTCCAGCAGGTAGGTGCGCACGCGCAGGTCGTGCAGCGCCACTTCGAGGGCATTGGCGATGGTCGACTTGCCCGCGCCCGACAGGCCGGTCATCCAGATCACGGTACCCGCATGGCCATGCAGCTGCTCGCGCTGCGCCCGGCCGATCGACAGCAGCTGTTGCCGGAGGTTGCGCGCCTCGGGATGGCGCGGGACGCCGGGTTCGGGCTGCGCTGCCGCCGGCTGCGGCGGCACACCATCGAGCATGTTCATGTGTTCGTTTTCTTGAGTCCGTTCGACCATTCATCCTATCATCGCGCGCCTGGCGAGGCGAGATAATTTGATGCGCACTGCTGGCGCCGCAGCCGTGCGCCGCCGCGCTGCCGTTGCGCAGCCGTGAACTGTCGCGCCCTGCCTTTATCTTTCCTTGGTGACACTTTTTCTATAGACTCATCAGAATCTTTCATGAGGGTCATACAATGGAACAGTCGGAGTGACGAGCCGGATGCGGCGCTGGTACGGCGCGTTGTTGGGGATCGCGTTGAGCCAGGCGGTGTGCGCACAGGATAACGCTGCGGCCTTGTCGGACTATAACCATGCCGTCTGGACCGCGAGCGACGGCGCGCCGGTGCACGTCGACCGCATCGCGCAGACGCCCGACGGCTGGCTGTGGCTCGGCACGCCGAACGGCCTGTACCGCTTCGACGGCGTGCGCTTCCATCCCTTCGTCGCGGCCAACGGCGCGCGGCTGCTGAGCCCCCGGATCTGGGAGCTGGCCGCCCAGCCGAACGGCGACCTGTACATCGGCTACGAGGGCCCTGGCCTGAGCGTGCTGCATGCGGACGGCCGGCTCGAGCATCTTGCACCCGGCACCAAGGACGGCGCCGTCGACCGGACCAACGACGTGGTGCTCGACGGCGACGGCTCGCTCTGGGTCGGTACCTACTTCGGCCTGCGGCACCTGGTGCACGGGCAGTGGTCGATGCCGGGACCGGCGCAGGGGTGTCCGGCCGTCGCCGTGACGATCGCGCTCGACGCCGGCGGCCAGTTGTGGGGCACCGATGGCCGCCGATTGTTCCGCTACGACCGCGCCGCCGGCCGCTGCGTCCCGGCTACCCCGGCAGCGCCGGGCCGCGACCCGGCGGAAAAGATGCTGGGCTTCCGGACCTCGCCGGACGGGCGCTTCTGGATCGGCGCGGATGGGCACCTCGCACTGCTGTCCTTGCCGCCGCCGGGGATCGCCACGCGGCCGGGCTATCTCAGCCAGAGCTCGGGCAGCACCGCCATCTTCGACCGTGCCGGCAACCTGTGGTCGCTGCGCTGCCCGACCGGTGTCTGCATGGTGGCCTCGGCCGGCGCCAGCGCGGCCGGCGTCATCGACGTGGCCACCGCCGCCACGAGCCGGCTCGACCAGCCCGGCCAGTTGAGCTCCCTGGCCCCGCGCGTGATCTTCGAGGACCGCGAAGGCGACATCTGGCTCGGTTCGGCGATCGGCCTCGAACGCTTCCGCCGCAATACGCTGCGGCCCCTGGGGCTGCCGGCGATCAAGGGCGTTTTCCATGTCGCGCCCGATGCCGACGACAGCGTGTGGGTGGTCGCGCCCCAGGAAATGCGCGGATGGCGCTACCAACCGGCGTCGCGCCGCCTGACGGCCTTGCCCGGCAAGTACCGCGGCGCCACGCTCGGCCCGGACGGCACCGTGGTGCTCCTCGACGACAAGGGCATCGGCTTGCGCCGCGACGGCGTCGAAACCCGGCTGCCCCTGCCGGCCTTGCCGACCGCTGCCTGGGCGCGCAGCGATGGCGACCGTGTCTGGCTGGGCGGACTCAACGTCCCGGTCCAGCTCTGGGACGGCCACGGCTGGACGGCGCTCGCCAATCCGCCCGGCGCCGATTTCGTGTTCAGCGCCGCTGGCCGGCGCGGCCAGATGTGGCGTGGCCTCGACAACGGGCACCTGGTGCTGTTCGAGGGCGGCCGCGTGCGGGCCGACTACGACCAGGATGCGCTGGGCGGGATCGGCCAGGTGACCGGCCTGTCCGCGGCGCCCGAGCTGGTGGTCGGCGGCGAGGCGGGTGTGGCCGTGCTGCACGAGGGGCGTTTCCGGCGCCTGCGCGCGCAGCGCGGCGACGTGCTGCGCCGTGTCACCGGCTTCTTCGTGGGCGCCGATGGCGCGCGCTGGCTGAACGGCGACACCGGCCTGCTGCGTATCGAAGAAAGCGACTGGCGCCGCGCCGTGGCGTCCGACGCGCCGTTGCGCTACGCCTTGCTGGACGTGCGCGACGGCTACACCGGCACCGCCGCCGACGTGCCTTCGCTGCGCATGGTCGCCGGCCGCTTGTGGGTGACCACGACCGACGGCATCGTCGAGCTCGACCCCGCGCGGCGCGAGCGCAATCCGCGGGCGCCGCAGCCGTCCTTGCTGGCGGTGACCGGCGACGAAGTCGACTACCCGCTGACGCAGCCGCCGCTGATCCGCGCGGGCACCACGCGCCTGCGCTTCGAGTTCACCGCGCCCGCGCTCGGCCGGCCCGAACGCCTGGTGTTCAGCTACCGCCTCGACGGCGTGGACCGCGCCTGGCAAACCGGCAGCGAACGCAGCGCCACTTATACCGAACTTGCGCCCGGCGACTACCGTTTCCGGGTGCGTGCCATGAACGAGGACGGCGTGTGGAGCGAAGGCGAACGGACGCTCGACCTGCACGTGGCACCGACCCTGATGCAGACGGTCTGGTTCAAGCTGGCGTGCGCACTGGCCGCCGTGCTGCTGCTCTGGCTCGGCTACCGCCTGCGCCTGCGCTTCCTGACCCGCACCCTGACCGCACGCCTGAGCGCGCAGGTGGAAGAGCGCGAACGCATCGCGCGCGATTTGCACGATACCGTGCTGCAGACTTTCCAGGCCTTCGTGATGAAGGTGACCACCATGCTGCCGGCATCCGAGTCGGCGCTGGGAGACACGCTGCGCGGCAGCCTGCGCGAGGCCAAGGCCGCCATCGTGGAAGGCCGCGACAAGGTGGCGGCCTTGCGCGCCGGCGCCGTCCACGAGGCTTCCTTGCCCGACTACCTGCGCATGGTGGCAGCGCAGGACGCCGGGCCGGGCCAGCACTTCGCGCTGCGCTGCGAGGGACAGCCGCGGACGCTGCACCCGGTCGTCGAGCAGGAGTTGCGTGCCATCGGCCGCGAAGCCCTGTGCAACGCCTTCCGCCATGCGCAGGCCAAGCGGCACGAAGCGATCGTCGCCTATGGCGCCGGCGCGCTGGTGCTGACCGTGCGCGACGACGGCCGCGGCATCGACGCCGGCGCCAGGGAGCGGGCCGGCCACTGGGGCTTGCGCGGCATCGAAGAGCGCGCCCGTCTGATCCATGCGGATGCCCGCCTGCGCACGGCGCCGGGCGCAGGCACCACGTGGCGGATCGAGATCAAGGCGGCGCTGGCCTATGCGGATGGCCGTCCGCGCAGGCGCTGGACCTGGCGGCGCTGACGCGCCCGTATCGTCCCCGGCCCGGCCATAAGGCAGGGGACGGCGCCTCCGCCTGCCGCTATCGTGGAAGCACGCCGTACCCCCCGGCATCCACGAAAGACCGACACATGACGACCCCGACGCCATCGATGCGCACCGCGCTTTCGTCCATCGCCCACAGGAGCCGGAGCCTGAGCCGATGATGGGGAAGGGCAGGCTGGAAGCGTTCAGCGACGGCGTGATCGCGGTCGTCATCACCATCATGGTGCTGGAGCTCAAGGTGCCGCACGAGGCGACGCTGGCGGCCTTCGACAGCGTGCTCCCGGTCCTGCTGGGCTATGTGCTCAGCTTCGTCTACGTCGGCATCTACTGGAACAACCATCACCACCTGTTCCAGGCGGTGCACGCCATCAGCGGCGGCATCCTCTGGCTGAACCTGCACCTGCTGTTCTGGCTGTCGCTGCTGCCGTTCGTCACGGCCTGGATGGGGGAGAGCGGCGTCGCGACGGTGCCCGTGGCCGCCTACGGCATCGTGCTGCTGATGTGCGCCGTCAGCTACGCCCTCCTCGAACACGGGCTGGTGCGCATGGGCCGGGCGAACGCCGCCCTCGCACGGGCGATCGGGGCCGACCGCAAGGGCCGGCTTTCGCTGATCGCCTATGCCTGCGGTATCGCACTTGGCCTGCTGCATGCATGGCTCGGGGTGGCGGTGTATGTCGCCGTTGCCGTCGCCTGGTTCATGCCGGACCCGCGCATCGAGCGCAGGGTCGGCAAGACCGGCCGGGAAGGGCCGTAGCGGCGTCGGGGCGAACGCGGCGCGATTCAGCGCAGCGTGCGGCGGCGCACGGCGCCGGCCAGTCCGAGCCCGCCCAGCAGCAGGGCGAGCGAGCCCGGTTCCGGCACCTGGGCAGCGCGGTCGAAGGTCAGGTCGTCCATCACATACGAGGCCTGGAAGCCGCTGGCCACGACCACCGTGTCGATCGCCCCGTCCCAGCCGGCATCCAGGAAGGCCGGCGCCTCCGACAACTGCAGCGAGGCGGAACTGGCGACCAGCCGGCCACCGGCGTACAGGTCGAAGCGCACGCTGCTGTCGCTGTAGCCGGCGAACCACGCGCCGCCGAAGACGGTGGGGGCCAGGAAGCGGATGGTGCTGGCCACCGGGCCGCCGTCGATCCAGTCGGTCGTCACCCGGCCCTGGCCGGAATGGGCCGTGAACGGCGCCTGCTCGCTGGTGAAGACGGACAGGCCGGCGCCCGACCAGTCCAGTCCACCGTAGTTGCCGGGTACGGCTGCAAACTCGTCGGGGCCGGCGATGTCGTCGAAGCTCAGCACGGTGGCCGAGGCGGAGGATGCGCACAGCGCGATGGCGGCGCTCACGGCGCAGCTGCGGATGATGGGATGCATGAGGTTCCTGTTCGATGTGGATGAAAGGGCGGCCGCTCAGCCCCGGCCCAGCGCCGGATCGCTGACCGTGTGGCGGCCGGTTTCGAGGCGGCCGGCGAAGCGCCGCAGGTAGTCGGGCTGGCCGGATACGGTGGCGCTGAAGTCGTACCAGTAGCCGTTGCCGGCCACCTGGATGCGCAGCGCGAGTTCGCTGCGCGGCGCCAGCGTGTGCATCTGGCGCAGCGGCGCATAGGCGTTCGCATTCAGGTTGAAGGTGCAGGGCGCGGCACCGCCATTCACCAGGCGCAGCTCCAGTTCGCCGGTCAGTGCGTTGCAGCGTACCTGCACGTCGGGGCGCGGCTGGCCGGCCGCGACGGCACGCAGCGCGCTGCCGGTGAAGTGGCGGTGGTAGCCGTTCGGGCCCAGCACCCACAGGTCGTACGGGCCGCCCCCGGTGCCCGGCGTCCAGGCATCCGACAGCGACTTGCCCGGTTCGACGGTGTAGCGGCGCGGCACGCTCGCCAGGTCCTTGCGGTCGTACACGTGGAAGACGGCGGCCTGGCGGCCGGTGTTGACGAAGTTCAGCACCACCCGCGCGGATGCCATGGTGGCGCCGGGCTGCACCTCGCAGAAGGTCGCCAGTTCGTAAGGCAGCGCCCGCGACGGCCGCGTGCCGGCCGCCTGCAGCGGCAGTTGCGGCGCAGCGGGCGGCGCGATCTGGGGCAGGCGCTGCTGTGCGGCGCGCAGGGCGTCGGCCTGGGTCCGGTCCTTGCGGCCCTGCAGCACCGGCAGGGCTTCGCTGTTGGGCGTGGCGAAGTTGAAGGCGCTGGTCAGGTCGCCGCAGACGGCACGGCGGTAGGGGCTGATGTTCGGCTCCCGTACGCCGAAGCGCGCTTCCAGGAAGCGCAGCACCGAGGTGTGGTCGAACACCTGCGAGTTGACCCAGCCGCCACGGCTCCAGGGCGAGATTACGAACAGCGGCACGCGCGGACCTGGTCCGTACACGCGGCCGTCGGCGGGCGGCTGCTGGGTACTGCCGGCGGGCCGGCCGTGGGTGTAGTACTCGGCGCCGAGATCGGCCGGCGCCAGCGTGGTCTTGCCGGCGTAGCCGCCCTTGCCGTCGGGCGAGGGCGCGGACGGCGACGGCACGTGGTCGAAATAGCCGTCGTTCTCGTCGTAGGTGACGATCAGCACGGTCTTGCTCCAGACCTCGGGGTTGGCCGTCAGCGCATCCAGCACTTCCTGGATGAACCAGGCGCCCTGCACGGGACTGGACGGACCGGGATGCTCGCAGTAGATCGACGGCGCATTCAGCCACGACACCTGCGGCAGCTTCCCTTCGCGGATGTCGCGCCGGAAGGCGTCCAGGTACTGCTCGGGCCGGGTACCCGGCAGGGTGTTGGCGATGCCTTTGTACAGCGGGTTGTTGAGGTTGTCGGTGGCCGCGTCGTAGGCGTGGTAGGGCAGCGCCTGGCTGGTGGCGGTGTACGGCTTGCCCGGCGCACCGCCGCTGGACACCGGGTAGCCCGACGCGATGTTGGCGCGCTTGAACTGGCGGAATGCGCCCAGCATGTTGTCGCCCCATTCGTCGGGCATGTTCTGGTAGCTGATCCAGCTGACGCCGGCTTTTTCGAGGCGCTCGGCGTAGGTGGTCCAGGTGTAGCCGGTATTCACGCCGCCGGGCAGGCCGTCGATCGCATCCCACTCGTTGCTGACGAAGGCGGTGCCGGTGGGCACCGCGCCGTTGGTGCCGGTCAGGAAGAACGAGCGGTTGGCGTCGGTCCCGGTGTGCATGGCGCAGTGGTAGGCATCGCACAGCGTGAACGCATTGGCCAGCGCGAACTGGAACGGAATCTCGCTCTCGTTGAAGTAGCCCATCGAAATCGGGTTCTTGTAGCGCGGCCACTGGTCCATGCGGCCGTTGTCCCAGGCCTGCTGGCTGTCGTTCCAGTCGTGCGGCGTGCCGTTGGCGCGCTGCGCATTGCCGACGCTGCCGTCCAGATGGAAAGGCATGACGACGTTGCCGTTGGCCAGGCGCTGCTGCCACACGTTGCGGCCCTCCGGCAGGGGAATCGGGAAGCGGTCCCCGAAGCCGCGCACGCCGGCGAGGGTGCCGAAGTAATGGTCGAAGGCACGGTTCTCCTGCATCAGGATCACCACGTGCTCGACATCGCGGATGGTGCCGGTCGCGTTATTGGCGGGAATCGCCAGCGCGCGCTGGATGGCGGGCGGGAACGCTGCGTAGGTGGCGGCGGCGACGCCTGCGCGGGCACCGTTGCGTAGAAAGTTGCGTCGTGAGGTGGTCATAGGGTCCATCGGAAGACGTTGGGGTGGGTTTTCCAATATGCAACGCAAGTTGCTGTCTATTGTTGTCGTGCAGCTATCTCGGCAGGACCCGGCCACTGTAGCCGCCGTGCATGACGCCGCCATGACATCCGGCGCCCCGGCGCACGGGTGCGGCGCCGCTTCGGTGTCTTCGCTCAAGGGCTGGCGAGTATGTGTATACTCGTCATTTTTCCGATGTGCTCTCATGGCTGCTGATCAACACGACAGAACGTCTCCATTGGCGCGTCACGCGCGCTACGTATCGTCCCGCTGCGTGACGGCGGCGCTGCTGGCGCTGGCCGCGGCGCTGTGCACCCGTCCCGCAGCGGCGCAAGCGACCAAGCCTCCAGCGCCGGCCGCACCGGTCAAGCTCGATACCGTCAGTGCGCACCGCGGCGATATCCAGGAAACTGTCGAGGCGGCCGGCAAGCTCCAGCTGCACAAATGGGCCGACACCTATGCCCAGATCGGCGGGCAGGTCAAGGAGGTGCTGGTCGCCGTCGGCGACACGGTCAAGGCCGACCAGGCCCTGCTCGAGATCACGCCCAGCCAGCAACCCGCCAAGCTCGAGAGCAACCGCGCCCAGATGGCGCGGCTGCAGGCCGACCTGGCTGACCAGCGCGCGCAGCTCGAGTTCGCCCAGCTGCAGTTCAAGCGCCAGACCCAGCTGAAGGCGCAGAACGCGACCCGCGAGGAAGCCTTCGAATCGGCGCGCATGGGCGCATCGTCGGCGAGTGCACGCGTCGATGCCATCACCGCGCAGATCCGCGAACTCGAAGCGACCCTGAAAATCGACGAGGAAGCGCGCCAGAAAACGGTGGTCAAGTCGCCGATCGCAGGTACCGTGGTGTCGCTGGCCGCGCGTCCCGGACAGATGGTCACGGCGGCGCAGCCGGCCGCGCCGCTGCTGCGCATCGCCGACCTGTCGGACATGACGGTGGCCGCGCGCGTGGCCGAAAACGACGTGACGCGTCTGCGGCCCGGCATGGCGACCAGCTTCACCACCCCCGGTTATCCCGGCAAGCGCTGGTCGGGCAAGCTACGCCAGGTGATTCCGATCCCGGCCGAGGGCACGGGCGAGCAGGGCAAGCAGGCCTTTTATATCGTCCTGTTCGAAGTCAAGAATCCGGACCATGAACTGATGAGCGGCATGAGCGCGCAGGTGCGCTTCGTGGTCGCGTCGGCGCGCGATGCGCTGCTGCTGCCGGCAAAGGTGCTGGGGACGCCGGACGAGGACGGCCTGTACCAGGTCAACGTGGTCGACGCCGGCCAGCGCGTCAGCGCCCGCAAGGTGAAGGTGGGGCTGCAGGACGGCCAGCAGGCGCAGATCCTGTCCGGCCTGGCCGCGGACGACAGGGTGCTGGTCGGTCCGGTGCCCAAGGGGCTGCAGGCGCCGGCGCTGTCGGACGCCGCGGGCAAGCCACCCGTGGCTGCCGGCTCCTGAGGCCCGCCATGACGCAGCGCGCCCCGAAGCCGACCTTGATCCGCCGGCCGGCCGCCTCGGCCCTTCTGTCCGCCCTGGTGTGCGCCGTGCTGGCGGGATGCGCCAGCCGCGCGCCGATCGTGGAGCCGCCGCCCAAGGTCGATCTGCCGGCCGGCTGGACGGCCGCCGGCACCGCCAATGCCCAGGAGTGGCCCGACAAGCAGTGGTGGCAGCGCTTCGGCAGCGCGGAACTCACGCAGCTGGTCGACGCAGGCCAGTCCGGCAACCTGGAACTGGCGGGCGCGCTGGCGCGCGTGAAGCAGGCCGAGGCCGGGGCCCGCATCGCCGGCGTATCGCTGCTGCCCACCGCGAGCGTCTACGGCGACGCCAGCCGCACCCTGCCGCTCAGGAGCGGCAGCGCCAGCACTTACGCTGACAGTGGCCTGCAGGTGTCCTACGAAGTCGATTTCTGGGGCAAGAACAAGGCGGGCGTGGCGTCGGCACAGGCCTCGCTCGCGGCCAACCGTTTCGACCGCCAGACCGTGGCCCTGACGGTCACCAGCGGCATCGTCTCCACCTATCTGCAAGTGCTGTCGCTGCGCGACCGGCTCGCCGTCGCGCGTGCGCACGTGGCGAATGCCGAGCGCGTCCTGGCGCTGGTGGAAGCGCAGAAGAACGCGGGCGCGGCCTCGTCGCTCGACCTGGCGCGCCAGCGTTCCGCGGTGGCGCAGCGCAAGTCGGATATTCCGGACCTGATGCAGCAGGAGCGCGAGGCGCAGGCGGCGCTGGCGATCCTGCTCGGCAAGGCGCCGCAGACCTTCTCGGTCGCGCAGCAGGGACTGGACACGATCACCTTGCCCGAGGTGTCGCCGGGCCTGCCGTCCGAACTGCTGGCGCGCCGGCCCGACATCCGCCGCGCCGAGGCCGAACTGGCCGCGGCCGATGCCAACATCGCGGTCGCCCGCGCCAACCTGTTCCCCAGCATTAATCTCACCGGCACGATGGGCACGCAGAGCAGCGCCTTGCTGTCGCTGCTGAACGCGCCGAACCTGCTGGCCAACGTCAGCGCCTCGCTGACGGCGCCGATCTTCGATGGCGGCCGGCTCAAGCGCGAACGCGACATCGCCGTCGCCCGCAAGCAGGAACTGGTGCAGGTGTACCGCGCGACCGTGATCGCCGCGCTGTCGGAAGTGGACACCGCGCTGGGGCAGATCCACAGCCTGGACGAGCAGCAGCGGCTGAAGACCACCGAGCTGGAAGAGGCACGCCAGGCCTGCGACCTGGCCGAAATCCGCTACAAGCTGGGCGCCGAGGATTTCATGACCGTGCTCGACACGCAGCGTGCGCTGTCCGACGTGCAGAACGACATGGGCATCCTGAAGCTCAAGCGCCTGCAGGCGACGGTGGCGCTGTACAAGGCGCTCGGGGGCGGGTGGCAGGGCGACCAAGCCCAAGCCGGCCCGACTCCGGCGAAAACCTGAATTCGCGTCAGTCGCGCTCGGACGGGGAAGTCAGGCGCTCCGCCAGCACCGCCGACGCCACTGCCTGCAGCACGTGGATCGCCCAGCGCTCGCCGGCCTTGCGCGGCCCCGCCTCGATCTCGCCTTCGGTGATGCCGAGGACCGGCGCGATGGCGCCGATGTTTACCGCATACAGGGCGGTGCCGTATAGGGTGCCGAGTGCCACCGGCGACAGCGTCGGCGCCATCTTGCGCAGCGTCGGCAAGGCAGCCGCAAAGGCCGCGGAGGCGCCCAGGTGATTGACGAATTCCACGACACTGGTGCCGGTGTCGCCGATGACGGCGCGCGAACCCGTGGTGCGGTCGATCCAGTCGACGGCGTCGCGGTCGAGCGTCTTGGTCAGGACGCCGCTCTTGCGGCCCGCCACCATCACGGCGGTGGTCAGCACGCCCGCGATCAGTCCGCCCACGACTGCAGCTTGATTTTTTTTCATAAGATTTCCTATCGAACGTTGGTTTCGGCTTGTGAAGCCCCATCGGTACGATACGCGGGCGCGTACGGCGTCTCGGTGCGGTGCTGCACCGAGGCGCGGCAAAGCGCGCTACACGCCGAGGGCCTTCAGGCCGGCATCGACCAGCGCTTCCAGCGGATTGCGGCTGCGGCTTCCCGGCTGCCTTCGCCCGGGGATCTCCTCGTACAGGTAATACGTATCGTCGCCGGCGAACCTGTCGTTCAGCAGCGCGCGCCGGCCGAGCATGTAGGGCAGGAAGGGTTCGGCGCGTACCGTGGCATAGCGGGTGTTCGTGCTGAAGCCCAGCGTCGCATCCTGGCTGACGGTGCGCCCGGCGCCCGCGTTTTCCAGCCGCACCCCGCGGCATCCCTTGACGATCAGGGTGGCCGGTCCTTCGAACGACAGGTAGCGCAGTTGCAGCGTCAGCCACGCGTGCAGGGTGCCGAGCCGCCAGTGGCTGCGGATGCGCGGGCGCTGCCCGCCCTTGCACACCACGCCGGCCAGGCATCGTGCCTGCAGGACGAAGGCGCCGCCGGCGGGGATCTCCAGCACCGCCACTTCCTCGAGTGCGTCGGCGGTGGACGAGACGATCACCTCGGCGGCATGCCCGGTGCGCAGGCGGGTCAGCATCCACAGGTGCGCCGCGATGCTGGGCAGCCAGTACGACCAGTCGAACAGCACTTTTGTGCCGGCGTCGACGTGCTCGGGCTGGCTCTGGCAATAGGCCGGCCGGATCAGCATCTCGTCGCCGGGCTGCAGCACGATGCGCTGCGACACGGCCGAGATCTGGGCGCACTGCGCGCGCAGGTGCCGCCATCCGCGAAACGCCGGGACGTCATCGGCGTGCGGGCCGGCGATGACGATGGGACGCGCCCGTGCGGCCAGGGGCGCCAGCAAGTAATAGAACACGGCGCGGATGGCAAACGGCACCACGATCCATGACAGCAGCACGGCGGCGGCCACGCCGAGCACGGGTTTCGCCACCAGCCAGGCCTGCCACGCGATGCTTTGCGCGGCGAAGGCTTCGGCATGGCGCAGCCGGTCCGCCAGCGGCGCCGCGGCAGCGGCGAGGCGGCCCTCGTCGATGGTCAGCCGGCCCAGGTCCGGCGCGCGCGGCAGCTGCTCGACCAGCCGTTTTTGCTGACGGAAGCTTGCCAGTGCGGCGTCGGTCCGGTTCTTTTGCGCCGCCACCCGGGATGCCAGGTCGCGCAACTGCCGGTTCGCTGGCGAATAAGGGAACAGGCGCTCGAGCCATCCTCTGCGCAGGTCGGCCTCGGCGAGCTGCTTCTTCAACGCTTCCTGGACCCGGAACTCGCCGAGATAGGCCAGCCGCAGGCGTTCGAGCGTCCGGCGTGCCGCCTGCTGGTGCAGCAGGACGTCGAGGCGGGTGCGCAAGGCCGCCAGGTGGGCGCGTTCCTGGCGCCGCAGTTCGAGTTCGATCCCGCGCAGTGCCGCCTGCTCCAGCCGTGCGGGCAGGGCATCGGTGCCGGCGCGCACCAGCGACAGCGCCGACAAGCCATCCTTTTCCTGCGCCAGGCGCAAAATGTCGGCGTCGAGCACACGGATGCGGTCGTCCAGCTGCTGCAGCGTCGCCGCCGACATCCGCCCGGCGTCGTCGGCGATCTGCGCGCGCAGGGTCAGGCGGGCCGCATCCACGCGCTGCTGCGCCGCCTGCAGCGAGGGCAGTTCGTCGATCGTGGCGCGCACGTGACGCCATTCGCCGCGGACCCAGTTCCCGCACACGAGCACCAGCACGATGCCGGCGAAGGCCAGCAGATAACGGCGCACGAGCGCGAACAACGACGACAGCAGCTGACCCATGTGGCAAGTCCCGGGGAGACGGTGAAGATGTCGCGCTTTATATCACTGGCCCGGCAGTTCTGCAGGACAGCCGTACGCAGCCGCCTCGCAGGCGGCTTGCGGGCAGCTTGCAGGACCGGGTCTTGGTACAATGGCATCACCATGAAGAAAACCGCCATTTCCCTCATCGTGGGCGTGACCGTGTCCGCCGTGCTGTGCGCCTGCGACAGCAAGACCTCCGCCAACGAAAAGAATTTCGGCATCACGGTCACCCAGTACTTCGACAAGAAGGGCGACATGTGCCTCGACCCGGTTAAGTGGCCGGTCGACGTGTACGAAGCCGACCTGCGCCAGCAGAAGATGTACCCGGACGGCGTCGCCGGCCAGATGGCGGCGCTGGAAGCGGCGGGACTGGCCAGGGGTGAGGACATGGCGCTGCCCGGCACCTTCGTGGACGGCAAGCCGACCGGGGCCGTGAAGGCCAGGCGCTACACGATGACCGACGCCGCCAAGCCCTACCTGCGCTCGCAGGCGGGGCAGGCGCCGCGCTTGTGCTGGGGCCGCAAATCGCTCGACAAGGTGGTGCGCTGGGCGGAACCCGCCAAGGCCGGCGACCACCAGGAATCGAGCGTGATCTATACCTACAAGCTGTCGAACGTGGCCGGCTGGGCCAGGAAGCCGCAGGTCAAGGAAGCCTTCACGGTGCTCGGCCGGACCGTCGACGGCGAGCACACGCAGAAGGAAAAGCTGTACGTCAGGCTGACGCCGCAGGGCTGGGAAGCGCTCGGCCTGGACCGCTGAGTTCCACGCCCCACGCGGGGCGCGGGGACAGCGGGGACGGCGAGGAACTCAGCCGGCCTGCCCACCCAGGAACGCCTGCAGCACCCGGTTGAACGCCGCCGCATGGGTGACGTTCATGCCGTGCGACGCGCCGGCAATCGTGCGCTTGTCCACCTGCCCGATCCAGCCCGCCAGCTTTTCGATGTTGTCGCGGTACATGCGCGGACTCTTCTCGCCGCCGACCAGCAGTGTCCTGCAGCTCACGCCGGCGGCCGAAGCGCGGTCGTAGGCCGGCAGCGGATCGCGGAACTGCTTCGGCAGCGTGGCCGCGTTGTCGGCCGCCATGGTGCGGAAGGCCGCGGGACTCTTGCGCCAGATGCCGGGCATGCTTACCGAATCGACGAACATTTCCAGGCCGGCGTCGATCTCGCCGCGCTCGATCAGCGCCGCCGCCTCATCGCGCAGGCGCAGCGTTGCCGGCGGCAGGGCTGCCTCCGGGCTGCCGTCGATGCGCAGCGGACCGCCCGGGTCGGCCAGCGTCAGCGTCTTCACCAGCTCCGGATATGCGCGCGCCAGCTGGAAGGCGACGCAGGCGCCGCGCGAGTGGCCGACCAGGTGCACCGGACCGGCGTCCATGGCCGCGATGAACGCGGCGACTTCGGCGACGTGCGTCTCCCAGCCGAATTCGCCCTGCAGGCCGTCAGCGGCGGCCGGCCAGTAATGGCTCAGGCTGACCGAGATGCAGCGGAAGTGCTGCGACAGCACGCCGATCTGGCTGTTCCAGTAACGGTAGTCGCACAGCGAGCCGTGGATGAACAGCAGCGGCGCGCCGACACCGCAGCTCAGGTAGGGCATGCGCACGCCGGACGGCAGTTCGGCAAGGCCGGGGGCGGGCAGGGCGAGGATGGATGGGTCGGTACGTGCGTTCATGGTCAAGCTCCTTTGGCACTACTATGCGCTCTCGCGTGTCTGAAGAAAATCGCATAATATTGATCGTATCTATCTAATTTTCTGATACCTATGAAAGCGCTCGACCTGGACGTGCTGAACATGATCGTGGCGGTGGCCGATACCGGCAACATCAGCCGCGCGGCGGAAGTGGTGCACCGCTCGCAGTCGGCGGTGAGCATGCAGATCAAGACGCTCGAGACCGCGCTCGGCAAGCCGCTGTTCGTGCGCAAGCCGCGCAGCCTGACGCCCACCCAGGACGGCGAGGTGCTGCTGACCTACGCGCGCCGCATGCTGGCGCTGCGCGACGAGGCATGGGCGGCCGTGGTGCGCCCCGACATCACCGGACGGGTGGTGATCGGCGTGCCCGACGACTACGCGTCCTCGCTGCTGCCGTCGATCCTCAAGAAGTTTTCCGCCACCTATCCGAAGGTGGAGATCCAGGTGGTGGGATTGCCGAGCGTGGCGCTGGCGCCGCTGGTGAAGGACGGTTCGGTCGACCTGGTGTGCGCGACGCGCGTGAAGGGGCTGTCGGGGGAATTCATCCGCTTCGAGCCGATGGTGTGGGCGGCGCCGCCCGCCGCGCAGGACATCTGGAAGGAGCGGCCGCTGCCGATCGCGGTGTTCCTGCCCGGCAGCGTGGCGCGCGAAAACGCGATCCGCAGCCTGGAGCGCGCGAAGATCGGCTACCGGACCTCGTACGAAAGCCCGAGTCTGATGGGGCTGCTCAGCATGGTCGAAGCCGGCCTGGCGGTGGCGCCGCTGGCACGCTGCGCGGTGCCGGCGCACCTGCCGCTGCTGGGCGAGGCGCACGGCCTCCCGGAGATCGACGCGCTGGAAATGATCCTGGCGCGCAGCGCCAAGTCCAAGCGGCCGCCCTGCGATTTCCTGGCCGAGAAGATCATGCAGGAGCTGCGCCGCTAGCGGTCTGGTCCAGGTGCAGCATGCGGCGCGTGACCGCCATGGCCGCATCGAACGGCGCGGTGCCGCGCACGATCTTGACCATGATGCTGGCGCCGAGCCACAGCTGGTACAGGCTTTCGGCCACCTGGCGCGGCTCGCCGTCGATGTCGAGCGAGCCGTCGCCGACACCGCGTTCGATGGCGCCGGCCAGCCTGGCGATGATCGCCGCGGTGCCGGTGTCCAGGACCGCGCGCATCGCCTCGGACAGGTCGGCCACCTCCGCGGCCAGCTTGACCGCGAGGCATTTGCCCTGGCAATCCAGGAAGGACTGGTTGTCGCGCCACATGTCGAAGTACTGCAGCAGGCGCTGCGCCGTGCTCGCCCCTGGCTGCGCCATGACGCCATCCAGCTCGGCCAGGTACTCCTCGAAGTAGTTCGACAGCAGGGCTTCGCCGAAGGCGTCCTTCGAACCGAAGTAATGGTAGAAGGAGCCTTTCGGCACCTTTGCCGCCGTCAGGATCTCGTTCAATCCGACGGCCGAGAAACCCTTGCCGGACATGATACGCTGTCCCACGGCGAGGATGTTGTCGCGGACGTCGGACGAATCGTTGGTGTGTGCTTTGGCCATGGCGTCACTCTACACTTGGCTAGACCGGTCGTCTAGAAGGCGTGTCTTGCCGCCGCCGGCCGGCATGTCACAGCTGCTGCAGCAGCAGCTCGGCGGTCGCGTCCGACGATGCCGGGTTCTGGCCGGTGATCAGGCGGCCGTCGCGCACCACGTACGGGCTCCAGTCCGGGCCTTTGGAGTACACGCCGCCCTTGGCCTTCAGTTCGTCCTCGACCAGGAAGGGCACGACATCGGTCAGGCCGACGCCTTCCTCTTCGGTATTGGTGAAGCCGGTGACCTTCCTGCCTTCGACCAGAGGACGGCCTTCCGGCGTGCGGACGTGGCGCAGCACGCCCGGCGCATGGCAGACCAGCGCGACCGGCTTGTCCGCCGCCAGGAAGGCTTCGATCAGCGCGATCGAGTGCTTGTCCTCGGCCAGGTCCCACAGCGGGCCGTGGCCGCCCGGGTAGAACACGGTGTCGAAGTCGGCCTGGTCGACGCTGTCCAGGCGCACGGTATCGGCCAGCTGGGCCTTGGCGGCGGCGTCGGCCTCGAAGCGGCGCGTCAGGTCGGTCTGGAACGACGGCTCGTTGCTTTTCGGGTCGAGCGGCGGCTGGCCGCCGAGCGGCGACGCGAGCACGATGTCGAAGCCGGCATCCTTGAACACGTAGTAGGGCGCGGCCAACTCTTCGAGCCAGAAGCCGGTCTTGCGGCCGGTGTTGCCGAGTTGGTCGTGCGAGGTCAGGACCATCAATACTTTTTTCATGGTGTTTCTCCGGTAGTTGGGTTCTATTAGACCAGTCGTCTTGTAAAGGTGAGTACGATGCGCTTGCTGTATCCGCGTCACGCATCGGATTGGGACCAAGATAACATCAAGTAGACCAGTCGTCTAGAACTTTTCAACGGAACCGGATGAGGGTGGTTCTCACTGCCGCCGGTTGATCCGGATGCGTGCCGTGGGATCGCGCCCGGGTGTTGTATAGTCTGCCGAAAGTACACGTCATCATTCAGAAAGCACACCATGCCCGATCTTTTTTCTCATCGCCGTCCGCCGTCCCGTTGCCATGCCGTCCTCCTGCAAGGGGAGGTTTGATATGCGCGACCCGGAACAGGCCGCCATCGTCGAGCTGGCATTCGAACTCGGCAAAGCCACGCGGCGCGCACTCGATCATGCCGGCGAGCGGGCCGACGCGCGCACGCTGGCGAAGTTTGCCAACAACCTGCTCGAAGCCGGCGACGACAAGGTGCCCAGCGACCTGCTGATGGTCTTCGTCGCCGCTTTCCAGGAAGGCGATCCGCCCGAGCGGCGTACCCATCCCGAGGACCGCTGAACGGCGCACGCCGGGCGAGCTTCTGGGCGTTCGCTTCGTCGAATCCCGCGCCGGATTTTTTGCCGGCAGAGTATGATGCGGGCTGGTAACGTACGGTTGCCGCAGTTTGACGCCGTTTGAAGATTTCGATGAAGCCCAGCCAGAAATTCCGTGCCGCGCTCGCCCTGTGCGCAGCCGCGGCCATCATTCCCAGTACCGCCTCCGCCCAACCCGTCCCCGCCGCCATCCATGGCCTGGCCGTCCAGGCCGCGAAGTCGTCGGCGCTGCCCGCCGGCCCCTACGACGAACGCGGCTGGCTCGAACGTTTCTATGCCCCGCGCAAGTACGCGCCGGCCTGGAATCCGTCGACCGCCAAGGCTGCGCTGTGGGTGCTGCGCCAGGCCAGGCTGCAGGGCCTGGACCCGCGCGACTACGGCGCCGACGCGCTGCAGCGCCAGCTCGATGCCGGTCCGGCCGACGGCGCCCGCTTCGACGTCGCGCTCACCTCGGCCATGCTGCACTACCTGGCCGACCTGCGCGTCGGCCGCGTGCGCTCCGAATACCACACGCGCCTGACCGATGCGCGCCTGAAGCAGTACGATCCGGTCGAACGCCTGCGTGCCGCCCTGGCCGGCGGCAAGCTGCAGGCCGCGGTGCAGGCGGCCGAACCGCAGCTGCGCCACTACGCGCAGGTCAAGGCGGCGCTGGCGCATTACCGCGAGCTGGCGCGCCAGCCGTACGAGGCGCTGCCGCTGCCGCCGGCCAAGGTCAAGCCGGGCGGCGCCTATCCGGCGGCCGGGGCGCTGTTCGAGCGCCTGGTGCTGCTGGGCGACCTGCCGGCCGACACGGCGGCGCCGCCCGAGGGCGTCTACAGCGACGCCATGCAGGCCGGCGTCGAGCACTTCCAGGCGCGCCACGGCATCGACGAGGACGGGGTGCTGGGACGCGGCACCATCGCTGCGCTCAACGTGGCGCCCGCCACGCGCGTGCGCCAGCTCGAACTGACGCTGGAACGCCTGCGCTGGCTGCCCGACTTCGGCCGCGGTCCGCTGATCCTGGTCGACCTGCCGGCCTACCGCCTGTGGGCCACCGAGAACGGCAGCGACGAGCCGCCGCTCGAGATGCGGGTGGTGGTCGGCAGCGCGGTCAAGACCGAGACCCCGCTGTTCGTCGGCCAGATGCGCTATCTCGAGTTCAACCCCTACTGGAACGTCCCGCGCAGCATCCTCGAAAAGGAGATCCTGCCCAAGATCGCGCGCAACCCGAACTACCTGGCGCAGAACGAGATGGAGACGGTGCCGGCCGGCGCCAGCGTGGCCGACCTCAAGGCCGGAAAGGCACGGGTGCGCCAGCGTCCGGGGCCGAAGAATTCGCTGGGCGCGATCAAGTTCGCGATGCCGAACCCGATGGACATCTACCTGCACTCGACCTCGGCGCAGGAACTGTTCAAGCGCAGCCGGCGCGACCTGTCGCACGGCTGCATCCGGGTCGAGCATCCGGCGGCGCTGGCCCAGTTCGTCCTCGGCCGGCAGAAGCAGTGGACCGCCGACGCCATCCAGGACGCGCTGCAGCCGGGACCGACCCGCCACGTCGACCTGGCGCGTGCGCTGCCGGTGGTGATCTTCTATGCCACCGCCATCGTCGACGGCGACGGCAGCGCGCGCTTTGCGGCGGACATCTACGGGCGCGACGTGCAGCTCCAGAAGACGCTGGCGGCGCGGCCCGGGCCGATCGTCGCGGCCGTCGGGAAAGCATTGTAGATTCTCACGAAATATTGCAGTGGAACAAATATTGCGGGGACGTTAGCATAGCGCCATCTTTCCCTGATGCTTCCACCATGCGTATCTCGTTTCTGTTCTTCGGCGTTGCGGCCCTGCTGGCCGCGACGCTCGCCCATGCCGCCGAACCGGTGGTCACTGCGCCACCGGTGCCGATCGCCGCGTTCTTCGACAATCCCAGCATGCGCGGCGCCAGGCTGTCGCCCGACGGCAAGCACCTGGCCATGCTGGTCAACAACGACAAGGGCCACGACCAGCTCGGCGTGGTGACCCTGGCCGACCGCTCGGTGCAGCTGGTGGCCGGCTTCGCCAGCGCCGACGTCGGCCACTTCGAGTGGGTGAACAACGAGCGCCTGCTGTACGATTCGCGCGACAAGAATACCGCGCCGGGCGAGGAGCGCTTCGCGCCCGGCCTGTTCGCCGTGAACATCGACGGCAGCAAGCGGCGCCAGCTGGTGTCGGTCGCGGGGCGCAGTTTCGTCAGCGACGGCAACGAACGCGAGATGCTGCCCTGGAATACCTTCATGCTGGACCAGCCCGGCGCGCAGGATTCGAACGCGGTGTACGTCGAGACGATCGAATTCGGCAAGGACCACAATGTGCTCTGGGTCGACCTGGTCCGGCTCGACACCATGAACGGACGCTGGGAGACCGTGGCCGGGCCGGAGCAGGGCGGCAAGACGCTGGGCTGGTGGCTCGACGCCAAGGGGCGGCCGGCGCTCGCCACCACGCTGCAGGACAACCTGGAGACGCTGCACTACCTCGACCCCAAGGACGGCCGCTGGCGCAAGCTGCGCACGCGCGACGCCTACCTCGGCAGCGAGGGATCGTTCACGCCGCTCGGCTTCAGCCCCGACGGCACGCTGTACGTGACCAGCCGCCAGCAGCGCGACAAGAGCGCGCTGTTCGCCTACGATCTCGGCACCGGCAAGGTGGCCGAGCGCCCGCTGGTCGACCTGGACGAATACGACTTCAGCGGCGACCTGGTGGCCAATGCGAACCAGCTGCTGGGCGTGCGCTACACCGCCGACACCGACGCCGTCGCCTGGTTCGACCCCGCCATGAAGGCGGCGCAGGCGGCGGTCGACAAGCTGTTGCCCGGCCGCGTCAACATGCTCAGCGTCGGCGTCCGCTCTGCGACCCCATTCGTGCTGGTCGAATCCTGGTCGGACCGCCAGCCCACCGTCTTCATGCTGTTCGACCGCGACAGCGGCAAGCTGTCCACCCTGGGCCAGAGCCGACCGGCGATCGATCCGGCGCGCATGGCCACCCAGGACCTGGTGATGTTCAAGGCGCGCGACGGCCGCACCATCCCGACCTGGGTAACGGTGCCGGCGGGCAGCACCGGCAAGAAGCTGCCGATGGTGGTGCTGGTGCACGGCGGACCGTACGTGCGCGGCCGCGAATGGGGCTGGGACAGCGAGAGCCAGTTCCTGGCTTCGCGCGGCTACCTGGTGCTGGAGCCCGAGTTCCGCGGAAGCACCGGCTACGGCCAGGACCACTTCCGCGCTGGCTGGAAGCAATGGGGCCTGGCGATGCAGAACGATATCGCCGACGCGACCCGCTGGGCCATCGCCGAGGGCAAGGCCGATCCGCAGCGCATCTGCATCGCCGGTGCCAGCTACGGCGGCTATGCCACGCTGATGGGCCTGATCCGCGATCCGGACCTGTACAAATGCGGGATCGACTGGCTCGGCGTGACCGACATCGACCTGCTGTTCAGCGGCCACTGGACCCGGGACAGCGACATGTCCGAAGCCTTCAAACGCTACGGCATGCCGGCGCTGGTGGGCGATCCGGTCAAGGACGCCGCGCAGTTCGCCGCCACCTCGCCGCTGAAGCAGGCCGCACGCCTGACCCAGCCGCTGCTGCTGGCCTACGGCGGCAACGACCTGCGCGTGCCGCTCTACCACGGCCGCAAGCTGTACGACGTGCTCAAGCCGATCAACAGGAACGTCGAGTGGGTGGTCTATGACGAGGAAGCGCACGGCTGGAAACTGGCGGCGACGCGCCTGGATTTCTGGGGCCGCGTCGAGAAGTTCCTGCAGCAGCAGATCGGCCGCGGGCAATAGCGCACCGCCGTCAGGCGCCGGCCGGATGCGCCGGCCTGACGGTCGCGCGCGTCGGGCCCCATGCGGTGTACACGGTCCCGGCGCCCAGCCGCTGCGCCAGATGCGCGGCCAGCGCGGCGGGCGCAGCGCTCTTCAGCGTCCCGTCCTCGACATACGACAGCGCCGGCCCGACCTGGTCGAGGCAGCTGACCGCCAGCTGCAGGCGCGCGCCGATGCCGGGGTAAAGCAGGGCATCGGCGAAATCGGTGCGGACCGTGCGCACCAGCAGGTCCAGGTCGAGGTGGGCGAAGCGCAGCGTGCCCTGGAATTCGTTGGGAACGTTGGTGCGGTCCTCGATGCCTGCATACGGCTTGCCCGGCAGTTCGTGGGCCAGCGGACCGGCACCGTGTCGGGTCAGGTAGGCGCGGGTGACGTAGACGACGTCCAGCGCGCCGATCCCGGCTTCGGCGGCGACCTCGAGCGCGTTGCGGATGCCGGTGTGCGAGCGCGTCACCCAGGGAAAGGCGCCGCGCTGCTGGTCGAGCAACAGGCCTTGCGCGCCTTCGAACACGACCTGCGTGCGCCCGGCCAGCAGCGTGGGCCGCGCCAGCCGCGTCGCACGCCGCAGGCGCATGGCGGCGTGCACGTAAGCCTGCAGCAGGCTGTCGCTGGCGAGCCGCGCGGCCGCTTCGGTATCGGGCGCGGCGATGCCGAGAGCGGCCAGGCGTCGCGGCACGTAGCGGTCGCGGATCGCGGCCAGGCGGTGCAGCAGCCAGCCGGCACCCTCCTGCAGGTCGGCGGCCGTCAGCGCGAACTCGGGGTCGAGGTTGCGTTCGACGGTCTCGCCGAATCCCATGCCGCAGCTGCCGTGGCGCGCATTGCCGCGGCGGCGCTCGGCGAGCTGGTTGAGCAGGATGTCGTACAGGGTCGACAGCGGTGCGCGCTCGTCGATGAACAGCGGCGGCAGCGCCACGCCGGCCGCCGCCAGCGCGTCCGCCTCCTTCGCGAACAGCGCCGGATGGCACACGAAGTGGCGCGACAGGAAGGTCGCGGCGCCGGCCAGGGTGCCGCTGCCGAAGTGCGAGAACACGTGGCGCAGGCCGTCCGGCGTGACGACCGTGTGGCCGGCCTGGGCGCCGCCGTTGAAGCGCACCACGATCGCATCTGGTCCGCCGGCGGCGTGGTAGTCGGTCATCAAACCCTTGCCTTCGTCGCCGTAGCCGGCACCGATGACGGCGATGGCGGTCCGCTGCATCATGGTCATGGTCTCCCTAGAAGCGCACCAGTCCGAGCAGCGAGCGGATGCGGCTGGCCGGCAGGGTGCCCAGCGCGTGCGCGACCACCACCGCAGTGTCGCCCGACCAGCTTTTTGCCACCGTCTCGCGGTCGCGGCCTTCGTTGACTTCGATCGCCGAGACCACGACCTCGGCCAGCCGCCGGTAATCCTTCAGGCGCAGCACGCGCTGCCCGAGCAGGGCGCGCCACTTGTCGAGGACGCGCGGCAGGTGCTGGCGCGCATGGCTGCCTTCTTCGACCACCACGTGGAACACGTGGTACATGCGCGAGACCAGCGTCAGCAGCTCCTGCGCCGACAGGTCGCGCTCCAGTCGGTCGCCGAAGATCTCCCTGGCCTGCTTTGCCAGCAGTTGCGGCGGCGGCTCCTCGTCACCGACGGTGAACAGGTAGCCCTTCGTGTTGCGCTTTTCGAAGCAATCGATGCGGGTGTGCTGGGCCGCGAAATACCAGGGCAGGTGATAGCCTTCGTGGTTGTTGCCGCCGCCGCCTTTTTCCAGCCAGATCATCTTGAGCTGGTCGGCGATGCGGATGTCGGCTTCGAACTGCGTGACCTGCAGCGGCGCTTCGTCGTGCCAGGCGTCGCCGATGCCGCAGGCCAGGATGTGCGGGTCGCTGACCGGCTTGCGCTGCAGGATCTCCTCGACCAGCGTGCCCAGGCCTTCGCGCGCCATGGCATCGGCGATCATGCCCATCGATCCGGTCACGTCCAGCCCGATGACGATCGCGGTGGAGGCGGGGTTGACCAGCGAATCGCGCGACTCGCGGTCGACCCGATAGGGATTCAGGCCCGGGTGCATGCCCGACGACGTGAAGATCTCCTCGGTGCGCTTGCCGGCGGTGGCCGCCGATGCCCGTCTCCAGTCGTCCTCGTCCCAGCGTACTGTGCCCATGGTGTGCTCCTTGAAGGTAGTGTTACAGGTAGATATCGCTTGGCGTGAGCGGCAGTTCGGCGAAGCGACGTGCGCCGAAGCTGTCATGCAGGACCCGGGTACGCCAGGTCCGGTATTCTTCGATGGGATCGCTTGATGCCGGCAAGCGCAGCCAGTCGATCATGGCGCGCGGCGCGGCATGATCGCGCGCCAGGCGCGTGCCGCCGACGTCGCCCAGCAGTTCGCGGCCGAGCGCGCGCACCAGTTCGAGGTCGGTGCGGATGTCGGCGCGGCCGCTGTCGTGCAGGCCGTACGGGCCCCAGGCGAGCGTGGCCGCCGGCGCCGCGCGCATGCGCTCGCCGATGCGGGCCGCGTACCACCAGCCGCCCAGCAGGGCCACGCTGTGCGCGCGCGGCGACATGAAGCAGGTGTCGGGCGACAGGGCGTTGTGCGCCAGCCCGGCGTATTGCAGGTAGCAGCACAGGTTCAGCAGCGAGCTGACGACCCAGGCGACATGGCGCGCATCGAGGCGCCCCTGGAAGTGCTCCAGCACGTCGCGCAGCAGCAATTGGTCGGGCGACTTGCGCAGCACGACCACGAATGCCGTGGCGGTGCGGAAGGCGCCGGCGAAGGGGTAGGCCGGCAGGTGGGCGGCAACCTGTGCGCGCATGCCGTCGTCGGCATAGCGCAGCGCGGCGATGGTGTGCTCGGCCTGCGCCACCAGGTCGGCGTGTTCGGCGGCGATCTCGAATGCCACCACGCGGTTGGCGACGTACAGCGTGCCCAGTTCGAAGCGATGGCGGCGCAGGTAGTTGATTTGGTAGCGCCTGCCGTCCAGCGCAGCGAAGCCCGCAGTGCCGGGGCAGGGCCAGTCGCCGAGGCGGATCCGTTCCTGCGCCTGCCCGGCCAGGCGTCCGATGTGCTGGAACACCGCCAGCGCATCCGGATCGCTGCTGCGGTCCGGATGCCACTTCATCGCCAGCAGGCGGTAAGCCTTCCTGACCTGGTCGGGGCCGCCCGCGAACAGGCGTTCGGGCCGGTTTTCGGGCATGGCCAGCAGGGTGGCGGCGGACAGGGTAGCGAAGTCGGTGCGCATGTGGGTTCCTCCATCGATGCAGCGATCCTAACATGTTTCTCGTAAAATGCAATAAACAATTAACACGCCTTGTCATCATTCTTTATTGCAACTGTGTCGAGGTATCGTATGATCGTTACCTCCATCGCCGCTGATAACCAACAACAATTTATGAATCGGTACCAGGATCCGTTGGCATTCGTCGACGTCACGCTGTTCACCATCCGCGACGGGCGCCTGTCGCTGCTGCTGGCCACGCGCAAGAACCAGGACGAGCCGTATTGCGGCGCGCTGGCGCTGCCGGGCGGCGTCATCCATACGGACGAGGACGAGGACGCGCAGGACGCGGCGCGGCGCGTCGTGCGCACCAAGCTCGGCTTCGATCCGCCTTACCTGGAGCAGCTGTACACCTTCTCGGGCCGGGTGCGCGATCCGCGCCGGTGGTCGCTGTCGGTTGCGTACTATTCGCTGGTGCCCGAGAAGGTGCTGGAAGAGACCCGCATCGACGGCCTGGAATTCGTGCCGGCGGACGCGATCCCGACGCTGCCCTTCGACCACAACGCGATCGCGGACATGGCGATCGGACGGCTGCGCAACAAGTCGACCTATTCGTCGCTGCTGACCTTCCTGCTGCCGGCCGAGTTCACGATTCCCGAACTGCATGCGGTGTACGAGCAGGTGACCGGCTCCAGCACCAACATCGCGGCGTTCCGCAAAAAGGTGCTGGACGAGGACATCATCGAGCCGACCGGCCAGCGCCGCACCGGCGGCCAGCACCGCGCGCCCGACCTGTACCGGCGCAAGGGCGCCGCCTTGCAGGCGCTGAAGCGGACGATCTGAGGGGGAAGAGGGCGGTTTCGTAGCATAATCAGGCATTGTCACAGCGTTCCGACCCGTGCCCAGCTCATCCACCGATCATCCGGACCCGCCCGTTCTTCAATCCGATCCCGGCAAACGCCCGGTCGTGCCGCTGGTTATCCTGCTGACGTCGCTGGCTTGCCTGCTCCTGGCGGGGCTGGCCGTGTGGTTCATCTGGACGTCGCGCCAGACCAGAATCCACGAGAGCGAAGTCGCGACCTCGAATGTGGCGCGCATGGTCGCGGCGCAGGTCGAATCCGCCATGAAGACGACGAATCTGGCGCTGGTCGACATGGCCGAACGGGTGGAATGGGGAGAAAACGATGCCGCCGGCCTGGAGCGTCTGCGCAAGCATCTGGTCGAGCTGGGCCGCGCGGCGCCCGAATTCCATGGCCTGTTCGTGTATGGCGACGATGGCTCGTGGAAAGCGACCTCGCTGAGCCAGCCGGTCAGGGGCAATAACGCGGACCGCGAGTACTTCCGTTACCACCGTGAACATCCGGGACATGCGATGCACGTCGGCGCCCCGATCAAGAGCCGCTCCACGGACTTGTGGATCATTCCGGTGTCGCGGCGCATCGACAAGCCCGACGGCAGCTTTGCCGGGGTCGCATTGATCACATTCAGGATCAATTTTTTCGAGCGTATCTACGACGAACTGAACGTCGGCCGGACCGGCACCGTGCTGCTTGCGCTCGCGGACGGGACCCTCATCTATCGCAAGCCTTTCGACGAAAAGCTGATCGGCTTCGACCTGTCGGGCGGCGCGATCATGGGCGCCGTGCGGCGTGAGCCCGCCGGTTCCGCATTGCTGGTCGCGACGGTCGACAAGGTCGAGCGCATGTACAGCTACCGGCGCCTTGCCGGTTTTCCTTTCGTCGTGGCCGTCGGCCAGACCAAGGACGAATTGTTGAGCAGCTGGGCGCGCTCGAGTGCCTTGCTGTCGCTTGCCGTCCTGATGATCTGTGCAGTGTTCGCACTGCTGGCGCGCAAGCTGGTCGCGCAGATCGTCATCCGGCACCGTTTGCATCGGCAGCTGCGTGCCTACTCGCAGGATCTCCAGCAGGACAATGCCGGCTTGAAGACGCTGGCGCTGACCGACAAGCTGACCGGGCTGGCAAACCGGCGCGCGTTCGATGAAGTGCTCGAGCAGGAATGCAGGCGCGCGCTGCGCGGCAGCCTGCCGCTGTCGCTGATTCTGCTGGACGTCGACCTGTTCAAGCGATTCAATGACCACTACGGGCACCCGGCAGGCGACCTGTGCCTGCAGCATGTCGGTCGGTTCCTGGCCGAACGGATTACCCGCAGCGGCGACCTGGCGGCGCGCTATGGCGGCGAAGAGTTTGCCGTCATCCTTCCCAACACCGACCAGGAAGGCGCGCGCGCGGTGGCCGAGCGGATCCGCACCGGCATCGCCGCACTCCTGCTGCCGCATGCGCATTCGCCGTACGGCATCGTGACGATCAGTGCCGGGGTAACGACGGTGGCGCCCGGCAGCGATGCCGCGCTGCGTGCCGACGCCCTCATCGAGAGGGCGGACCGGCAGTTATACGGCGCCAAGGACGCCGGCCGCAACCGGGTGTGCGGCGAACGCCTGCCGTAACGCTGCCGCGGCGCTGCTCAGATGCGGTCCAGGGGCAGGGTCAGCAGGAACGTCGTGCTGGCCGCGTCGCCGTCCACGGTGATGCTGCCGCCGTGCTGTTCGGCCACCGTGCGCACGTAAGGCAGCCCGATGCCCCAGCCGGCGATGCCGCGCTCCTGATCGCCCTGACAGCGGCGGAACAGCTGGAAGATGGCTTCTTTCTGGTCGTCGGGAATCGGCCGGCCGGTATTCGTGACCGCGACGCTCGCCCATCCGTCGTGCGCCGCAACCACGACCTCGACCGGCGTGCCCTTGTCGCTGTACTTGACCGCGTTGTTGAGCAGATTCTCGACGGCGCGGCGGATCGCGGCCGCCTGCCACTGCCCGCGTACCGGCTCGCCGCGCAGGCGCAGGTCGCGGCCGCACGACAGGGCGACGCTGGCGACGGCCTCGGACACCACCTCGTACAGTTCCATCTCGGTCACGTCGAGAACGGTGGGGGTGGCGTTGGACACCATCATGTCGAGCAGCGCGCCGATCATGCTCTCGAGGGTGGCGTGCTGGCGCATCGCGATCCCGGCCATGCGGCGCACGCGCACCGGATCGTTGGTCTTCTGGATGAGGCTGACCGCCGCCGCCGCCGCCGCGAGCGGCGTGCGCAGATCGTGCGTCAAGGCCGAGAAAAACTGTTCGCGGATCTGTACCTGCGATGCCGAGAACCCGGTCAGGGATTCACGCAGCGCGATATCGATCGCGTTGTTCAGGCGTCCCACTTCATCGAGTTCCAGGGTGATGCCGGCGCGGTGCCAGGTATCGATGATCGCGGACCGGAACAGCTGGAATTCGTGGACGATGGAGCCGGCGTTGAAGCGCGTGACGCGTGCGCGCTGGCCGCCGTGTTCGGTGGCGATCGTGGCGTGGTCGAATTCCCTGCCTTCGCCGATCAGGGTCAGGACGAGATGCTCGTAAAACTGCGGCAAGGTGTTGACGAGTGCCGGCAGCGGCAGACTGCATGCGTACGGGATCTGTTGCCGAACCCGTGCGAGCCAGTCCGCCATCACTTCGCCTTCCGCGAACAGGAGCTGGGTGACCCGGGGAGTGTGCTGGATGGACATGTTCGTTCCGATCGATTGAAACGCTGAGCGGGTGGATGCTTTCCGGTCGTGGGCGCAGGCCGTGCCTGCCGGGCCGGCGGCGGGTTGCAGGTGCCCTGTATCGGGATGCCACGCCGCGCGCTCGCTGTGCCGGGTTGCCCGGCTGTGCGCGGTGCGGGTCCGAACCGCCGCCGCGCTGCCCAATCCACGCTCCCCGGGCAAGGTCGCCCCGGTCTCCGACACCGACGAAATGCACGACAATCTCTTTCGCATGGCGGATCCTTTGCCATCAACAGACGATCAAAACGGCGATCTACGGCTGTCCGCGGTTGGAAGCGATGCCAATCTGCTGGATTCGACGCAAATTGTTTGCTCGCCGCGGGTAGTACATTAAAGCATACGAAAAGTCGCGATAGTTATTCTCGATGAAGAAAATTCTGATGAGTATCGGTCGGATATTTCCATGATGCTAATTCCTATACTAACCCCCAGATTTTCCTAATGAGATAGGAAAAATCTTGAAGTACCGGTAGGAAAAATCTTAATCGATTCCTACAAAAAATTACTTTTAAGGAATCTATTGTTCAATATTTATTGATTGAATTTTTAAGAAGCAAGTTCAGTGCTTTGGAGATACTGCTATTTATGATTGGATATTAATTAAGCACAAATGCAGTGATTGGGATTTTCTATGAGCGAATATTCGTCGAATTCGTCATATCCTGGCCAGTGCTGAGGCCAGGGCGGCCCGCAGTGCCATGCACCCGGGCCCGCATCCGCAGCTTGCAGGCGGGAACCGAATGATCCTGCAGGATTCAGCGGGCGCGGCGGAACGCAAACTGCTGGGACATCACCGCCTGGGTGACGAAATCGGCATCGGCCGGGATCGGCGTGCGGAAGAACGGCTTCTGGAACAGCGGGATGAAGTCGAATTTGCTGGAGCGGAACATGCCGCGGTTGCGCCGGATCTCGCTATAGCGGTCGCCCTTGAACTGGCGGTGCACGCAGGTGAAGGGCAGAATCCGTTCGGCCAGTTCGCCGTAGTCGAAGTCCGGCTTGCGTGCCTTGAATTGCTCGAAGATGTCGAACTGGTCGCTGCAGATGACCTGGATCGCGGTTTCGGGGAACTGGAAATGCTCGGTCCACAGCACGTGCCAGCCGGCGTCGATACCGTTGATGAAGCCGGCCAGGCGCGGCGTCAGGACATAGGCGTCCGACTCGATGTGGATGATCCTGTCGGCACCCAGGCGCTTGGCCAGCGTCACCGAATGCAGGAAGCTGCGCCACCAGCCGGGGTAGGCCGAGGTGCTCTGGCGCCCGAGGTTGTCGTCGAAACGGACGATCACGTCATCGGTGCCGAACGCCGCTGCCGGCGCGTCGTGCGCAACGGTGCGGATGACATCCGGCGGCGGCAGCCAGGGCGAGCCGTCGTCGATGATGAGCTTGCGGTCCGCCCGGATCGGGCCGTCCCGGTAATAGTCCAGCCAGCGCTGGTAGCGTTCCTGCCAGGCCTGAGGGTCGCGGATGTAGCTGGTGCAGAATAAAATGGACGTCATCTGTAGCGGTATCGGAGTGCTGTCGTCGTTCGGTGGTGCCGGTGAAACCTGCCGTCGAACCATGTCCGCCGGGATTTTTTGCGCGAATATACCGACAAGCGCCGGCGATGTAAATGGCGCACGCCTGCGCGTGCTCCGGTGCGCATGCGCAGGCAGCCGGGGCCCCCGCATTTTTGACGATGGGCTTGCGCCAACTGCTAAAATGATGGGTCAATTGCAAAAGTCGGATCCCGAACATTCATGGCTAACGATGTGCTCACACACGTGCGCGCGATTCAGGAAATCAGCGCCGTACCGAAGGTCCTGGAAACCGTGGCGGCGCTCACCGGTCTGGGGTTCGTCGCCATCGCGCACGTGACCGAAGATTCGTGGACCACCTGTGCAGTCCTGGACCGGCTGGCATTCGGCCTGAAGGTCGGCGACGGACTGGACGTCGGCACCACGCTGTGCGACGACGTACGCAGCACGGCGCGCAGCATCGTCATCGACCACGTCGCCGAAAGCGCGCAGTACCGGCACCATCACACGCCGCGCATGTACGGCTTCCAGAGTTATTTTTCGGTGCCGATCTTCCGGCGCGACGGCAGCTATTTCGGCACGCTGTGCGGGCTCGACCCGGCGCCCAAGCCCCTGTCGACGCCGGCGACCGTGTCGATGCTCGAGCTGTTCGCCCAGCTGATCTCGACCCAGCTCGAATCCGAACGCATCCATGCGGTGGCGCAGACCGCGCTGCTGTCCGAACGCGAGACCGCGGAACTGCGCGAGCAGTTCATCGCGGTGCTGGGCCACGACCTGCGCACGCCGCTCGCCGCGTTCCAGAGCGGCGTCGACCTGCTGGCCCTGAAGTCGCAGGACGCGGCAACGCAGCCGATCCTGGGGCGCATGCGGCGCAGCATCGGCAGGATGTCCGCGCTGGTCGACGATCTCGTCGATTTCACGCGCGGCCGCATGGGCGGGGGCATCGCGCTGGAGATGCAGGACGAGGAAGCCCTCGAGCCGTATTTTTCGCAGGTCATCGCCGAGCTGCGCGAGGTGCATCCCGAAGCGGACATCGTCGCCATCCTGCAGCCCTGCATGGACGTGCGCTGCGATCCGGCGCGGCTCAGCCAGCTGCTCTCGAACCTGGTCAAGAACGCGATCGTGCACGGCGCGCCGGGTGCGCAGGTGAGCGTACTGGTCAACTGCACCGACGACAAGCTCTTCATGTCGGTGACCAACGACGGCGAGCCCTTGCCGGCGCAGGTGGTCCCGCAGCTGTTCAAGCCGTTCTGGCGCGCCCCGGGCAGCAAGGTCCAGCAGGGCCTGGGACTGGGCCTGTACATCGTGGCGGAGATCGCGCGGTCGCATGGCGGCACCCTGGACGTCATCTCCTTCGACGGCAAGGTCTGCTTCACGTTCGCGATGCCTGCGCGCCGCGAAGTGCTCAGCGCCGGTCGATGAAATGGTCCCCGGCACCCTTCGGCAGCAGCGCCATCTCCCACACGCTGGCCAGCGCCGCCAGCGCCATCAGCCCGAAGGCGATCTGGTAGCTGCGGTAAGCGACAGCCGCCGCCGGCGCGATCGTCTGTCCGAGGTAGACCGCCATCGCGGCCAGGGTGATGCCGGCCGCCATCGTCATCTGGCCGATGGTGTTCGATAGCGCGTTGGCGTCGGACATGTCGTCCTTGCGGATGTCGGCGAAGGACACGGTGCCCAGCGCGGTGAACTGCATCGAGCGCGTCATGCCGTTGGCCAGCAGGACGGGGCCGACCCAGGCCAGCGGCGCATCCGGCCGCAGCGTGGCGCAGGCGGCCAGGCAGGCGGCGGCCAGTACGCCGTTCCACACCAGCACCGGACGGTAGCCGAAGCGGCGCAGGATCGGGGTGGTGACGGTCTTCATGGCCAGGTTGCCGGCGAACAGGATCAGCACCAGCCAGCCGGCCTGGAAGGCGTCGTAGCCGAAGCCGACCTGGAACATCAATGTCAGCAGGAAGGGCGTGCTGCCGATCGCCATGCGCATCAGCGAACCGCCGCGCAGCACGGCGCGGAAGGTCGGCACGCGCAGGGCCGCCAGGTGCAGCATCGGGTTGGCGGCGCGGCCGAAGTGGCGGAATGCCAGCCCCACCAGCAGCAGGCCGGCCGCGGTCAGCGCCAGGTTCTCCAGGCTGGCGGCGGCCACCAGCCGTTCCAGCCCGTACAGCAGCATCGCGGTGCCGGCACCGCACAGCAGGAAGCCGGGCCAGTCGAAGCGGCGCAGCGCGCTCTCGCGCACGTCGGGTACCAGGCGCCAGGCGGCCGTCAGGGCCAGCAGGCCGAGCGGCAGGTTGAGGAAGAAGATCCAGTGCCAGCCGAGGTGCAGCGTGATCAGGCCGCCCAGCGGCGGGCCGATCACCGGCGCCACCAGCGCCGGCCAGATCAGCGCCGACATCGCGGCCATCAGCCGGTCCTTGGGCGTGTGCTTGAGGATCACCAGGCGCCCGACCGGCACCATCAGGGCGCCGCTGAAGCCCTGCAGCGCGCGCATCGTCATGAAGGACCACAGCGAGTCCGACAAGCCGCACAGTACCGAGCTGACCGTGAACAGGACGATCGCCAGCATGAAGATGCGGCGGCTGCCGAAGCGGTCGGCGATCCAGCCGCTGGCCGGGATGAAGATGCCGACGGCCAGCAGGTAGACGCTGATGGCGACGTTGAGTTCCAGCGCCGTGGTGCCGAAGTCGCGCGCCATGGCCGGCAGCGCGGGCGCGATGATGGCGCCGTCCAGGATTTCCATGAACAGGGCGCCGGTGACCAGCCAGTTGACCAGGCGCAGGCGGGAAGGCGAGAGCCGCGGATCGCCGGCGGGGAAGACGGAAGTGGCGTGCATGGGGCTCGGCTGAGGGTTCGGCGCTGGACCGCGCGGCATCTGCCCGCGCAATGATGACAAACGATTATAAGAGCTGGCTTGCGAAACGGGAATTTTGCAGGTGAAACAGGGGAGAAGCGGCGCTCCCGGCCGGCTTCAAGCGCGCGCTGTAAATAAAAATCATCGTGCTATAACCGGGTCCAGGTGCAAAAAGTTCACGAACAACGGCGCGCTGCGCCGTCTCCCGGAAGGCCCGTCATCATGCCCGATTCTTCTGCTTCGTCCGCCGCATCCGTCCGCCACCCGCCGCGCATCACCGGCGGCCTGTTCGTCCTCGCCGGCCTGTTCCTGGCCGGCGGCGGCCTCTACCTCGCCATCCTCGGCGGCTCCTGGTACTACCTGATCGCCGGCCTCGGCGTCGTGCTGACCGGCGCCGGCCTGTTCCTGAACCGGCACTGGGCGCTGCACCTGTATGCGCTGGTACTGGCCGCCACCGTGCTGTGGGCGCTGGCCGAAGTCGGCCTGAACGGCTGGGAGCTGGAGCCGCGCCTGCTGGTGCCGACCCTGCTCGGCATCTGGCTGCTGCTGCCCTGGGTGGCGCCGCGCCCGCAACCGGGCAGCGGGCGCTACGCGCGCAGCAAGCTGCCGTTGCTGGCCGCGGTCGTGCTGTCGGTGGCAGCCGGCGCGGTGTCGCTGACGCACACCCCGGGCGTGGCCGGCCAGCTGCCCCCGGACGACCACGCGCCCGCTGCGCACGACCGCTCCGTCGCGGACGGCGACTGGCAGTTCTACGGCCGCACCGCCCGGGGCGACCGCTTCTCGCCGCTGGACCAGATCACGCCGGCCAACGTCAAGGGATTGAAGGTGGCGTGGCAGGCCCGCACCGGCGACACCATGCGCAAGGGCGAGGACGTCGGCGGCACCGACGCCGGCCACGAATTCAATTTCGAGGACACGCCCACCAAGATCGGCGACACCCTGTACGTGTGCACCGGCCACAGCTGGGTGGTGGCCTTCGATGCCAGGACCGGCGCAAAAAAATGGACCTTCGATCCGCACGCCGACACCGACGCCGACGTCTACCTGGCCTGCCGCGGCGTCGCCTACTACCAGGCGCCGGCCGGCACCCGCACCGATTGCCCGACCCGCATCATCGCGCCGGTGCTGGACGCGCGCGTGATGGCGCTGAACGCCGAGACCGGCAAGCCGTGCGAGGACTTCGGCAGCCACGGCTTCATCTCGCTGGCGCAGTACCTGGGCCACGTGCAGAAGGGCTTCCACTTCGTCACCTCGCCGCCGCTGGTGCTGCACGACCGCCTGATCCTCGGCGGCTGGGTCTGGGACAACCAGGCCGAACACGAGCCCTCGGGCGCGGTGCGCAGCTTCAGCCCGCTCACCGGCGAACTGGTCTGGGCCTGGGACGTGGGCCACACGCCGCACAACTGGAAGCCGGGCGAGAACGACGAGCTGACCCGCGGCACGCCGAACGCCTGGGGCGTGTACACGGCCGACCCCGACCTGAACCTGGTCTACCTGCCGCTGGGGAACGCGACCCCGGATTACTTCGGCGGCCACCGCCGGGCCTTCGACGAGCAGTATTCGAGCGCCATCGTCGCCCTCGACATCGACAGCGGCGCCGAACGCTGGCATTTCCAGACCACCCACCACGACTTGTGGGACATGGACCTGCCGATCGGCCCGTCGCTGGTCGATATCCCCGATCCCGCGCAGCCCGGCAAGACCATCCCGGCGCTGGTGCAGACCAACAAGCGCGGCGAATTCTTCATGCTCGACCGCCGCACCGGCACGCCGCTCGCGAAGGTCGAGGAAAAACCGGTGCCGCAGGGCGCCGCGCCCGGCGACTACGTCACCAGGACCCAGCCGTTCTCGACCGGCCTGCCGTCGCTGACGCCGGCCGACCTGAAGGAAAACCACCTGTGGGGTGCCACGCCGTTCGACCAGCTGATCTGCCGCATCCAGTTCAAGTCCTACAACTACCAGGGCCAGTTCACGCCGCCGGGCCTGAAGCGTACCATCGTCTATCCGGCCTTCGACGGCGTGATCGACTGGATGGGCGCCTCGGTCGACCCCGACCGCAAGGTGGTGATCGCCAACGCCAACTACATCCCGTTCACGGTGCAGCTGATCCCGCGCGACAAGCCGGAGAAGCAGGGCGTGATTCCGGCCTGGAACGGCAAGGGCGACCAGCCGCTGACCACGGCGCCGTACTCGCCACAGTACGGCACGCCCTACATCGGCAGCGTGCACCCGTGGCTGAATCCGCTGGGCGTGCCGTGCAACGCGCCGCCCTGGGGCACGCTGACGGCGATCGACCTGAAGTCGCGCCGGATCGTCTGGCAGCACCCGGTCGGCACGACGCGCGACACCGGGCCGTTCGGCACCCACGTCAACCTGCCCCTGAAGACCGGCATCTTCAACATCGGCGGCAACATCGTCACGCGCGGCGGCCTGGTCTTCATGGGCGCCACCGCCGACAACTACCTGCGCGCCTTCGACGAGCGCAGCGGCGAGGAACTGTGGCGGGCGCGCCTGCCGGCCGGCGGCCAGGCCACGCCGATGTCGTACGCGGTCGGCGGCAGGCAGTACGTGGCGATCGCCGCAGGCGGCCACGGCGGCCTGGGCGCGAAGACCGGCGATTACGTCGTCGCCTACAGCCTCGACGGCAAATAGAGGCGTACACTGAACCCATGAAGATCACCCGTCTCTCCACCTACCGCATCCCGCCGCGCTGGATGCTGCTGAAAGTCGAGACCGATGCCGGCGTCACCGGCTGGGGCGAGCCGATCGTCGAAGGGCGGGCGCGCACCGTCGAGATGGCCGTGCACGAGCTGGCCGACTACCTGGTCGGGCGCGACCCGTCGCGCATCAACGACCTGTGGCAGACCATGTACCGCGGCGGCTTCTACCGCGGCGGTCCGGTCTTGATGAGCGCAATCGCCGGCATCGACCAGGCGCTGTGGGACATCAAGGGCAAGGCCCTCGGGGTGCCGGTGTACGAGCTGCTGGGCGGGCTGGTGCGCGAGCGCATGAAGATGTACAGCTGGGTCGGCGGCGACCGCCCGCACGACGTCGTCGACGGCATCGCCGACCGGCGCGCGCTCGGCTTCGACACCTTCAAGATGAACGGCACCGACGACCTGGGCCGGATCGACAGCGCGCGCCGGATCGACGAGGCCGTCAAGCGCGTCGCCGGCATCCGCGAGACCTTCGGCGACGCGATCGAGTTCGGCCTGGATTTCCACGGCCGCGTGTCGCTGCCGATGGCGCGCGTGCTGCTGCGCGAACTGGAACCGCTGCGGCCCCTGTTCGTCGAGGAACCGGTGCTGCCCGAGCACGCCGACAGCTACCGCCGCCTGGCCGACTTCACCTCGATCCCGATCGCCGCCGGCGAACGCATGTTCTCGCGCTTCGACTTCCGCCGCGTGTTCGAGCAGGGCGGCTTGTCCATCGTCCAGCCGGACCTGTCGCATGCGGGCGGCATCACCGAATGCGTGCGCATCGGCGCCATGGCCGAAGCCTACGACGTGGCGCTGGCGCCGCATTGCCCGCTCGGCCCGGTGGCACTGGCGGCCTGCCTGCAGGTCGACTTCGTGTCGCACAACGCCGTGCTGCAGGAGCAGAGCATGGGGATCCACTACAACAAGGGCGGCGAAGTGCTGGATTACGTAGTCAACAAGGACGACTTCGCCATCGTCGACGGCTACATCAAGCCGCTGCCCAGGCCCGGCCTGGGCGTCGAGATCGACGAGGCGGCCGTGCTGGAGGCGACCCAGCGCGCCATCGACTGGCGCAATCCGGTGTGGCGCCACCCCGACGGCAGCATCGCAGAATGGTAACCAGTGAGGAGAGCATGAACCGACCCGCACGCCGCATCCTCGGCATCGACTGGGGCACCAGCAACCGCCGCGCCTACCTGGTCGACGCCGCTGGCGCCTGCCTCGACAGCCGCGCCGACGACCAGGGCATGCTGGCGGCCCGTCCGGATTTCGGGCCGTCGCTGGCCGCGCTGCTGGCCGCCATGGGTGTCGAACCGGACGTGCCGGTGGTCGCGTCGGGCATGATCGGCAGCGCCCAAGGCTGGCGCGAAACGCCCTACCTGGATGCCGCCGTGCCGCTGGAAGACCTGCCGCGCCGGCTGGTGCCGGTGCGCGACGAGGCGGCCGGGCGCAACTGCCTGCTGGTGCCCGGCTACCGCGGTCAGGATGCCGACGGCCAGGTCGACGTGCTGCGCGGCGAGGAAATGCAGCTGCTCGGCGCGGTGGCGCTGGGCCGGCGCGACGGCTGGTTCGTGCTGCCCGGCACCCACAGCAAGTGGGTGCGGCTGGAAGACGGCGCGATCCGCCACATCTCGACCTTCATGACCGGAGAATGGTTCGCGACTTTGGGCAAGCAGGGCACGCTGGCGCCGCTGATGGAGCAAGGTGCCGACGACGAAAGCGCATTCGCGGCCGGCGTCGACGCCGCGCGGCGGCGCACCGTGCTGACCCACGCGCTGTTCAGCGTGCGCGCCCGCGCCGTCACCGGTGCCATGCCGGCGGCGCAGGTACGCTCGTTCGTCAGCGGCCTGCTGATCGGCACCGAGCTGGTGGCGGCGCTCGATATCGTCGGGGACGGGCGCGCCGACGTCGTCTCGATCGCCGCACCCGGGCTGCACGGCTGGTATGCAGCCGCCTGCGCCCGCCTGGGCATCACCTTGACGGCGCTGGATCCCGACGCCGTCTATCGCGCCGCGCTCGGCGTCTTCATCGACCGCATGGAGCCATCATGAATCTGCCGCATCTCGAGTTGCCCCTGGTCGCGATCCTGCGCGGACTCGCGCCCGAAGAAGCGGAAACCGTCGGCCGTACGCTGTTCGATGCCGGCTTCCGCCTGATCGAAGTGCCGCTCAACCGCCCCGGCGCGATCGCCGCCATGCGCACCATCCGCGCGCTGGCGCCATCCGACGCGCTGGTCGGCGGCGGCACCATGCTCACCGTCGCCGACGTCGATGCGGTGGCCGATGCCGGCGGCCAGATCTTCGTGGCGCCCAACTGCGACCCGCCCGTCATCGCGCACGCGGCGGCGCGCGGCCTGCTGTGCGCGCCCGGCGTGGCCACGCCCAGCGAAGCCTTCGCGGCGCTGGCGGCCGGAGCGCAGATATTGAAGCTGTTCCCAGCCGAGATGGTCAAGCCGGCCGGCCTGAAGGCGATGAAATCGGTGCTGCCGGCGGGGACGCCGCTGTGGCCGGTGGGCAGCGTGACGCCGGACCGGATCGGCGAATGGAAGGCAGCCGGCGCCACCGGGGCCGGCATCGGCGGGGCGCTGTTTTCTCCGGGTGTGGCGCCGGACGAGCTGGCGCGCCGGGCGCGGGCGTTCGTGGCGGCCTGGCACGGCGGCTGAGGCACAGGCGCGGCAGCGGCGCTCAGCGCATCAATGCCTCAGTGCCTCAGTGCTTCTGCACCAGCGCCCTGGCGCCGTCTACCCCGAACACGGCAGCCGGCAGCGCCTCGGCCGGGCCGCAGCGCAGCGTCACCGTGCGTCCGTCCTGCAGCCCCAGCGTGGTCGCGCCGCGCTGGCGGCAGGCCTGGCTCGACGCCTTGACGGCGCGGGCGTCGGCAAACAGCGGCAAGCCTTCCGCCGTGGCGACCACCATGCCGGTGCGCAGCACGCCGCAGCGGACGCCGGGACCGATGCGCGGCGCCGCCTTGTCGCGGGCCAGGTTGACGCCGCCGTGGCAATCGGCGCGCATCAGCGCTTCCAGCTGGCGGAACGCCATCACCTCGACCAGCGCCGGCCCCCACGCCGGCTGCGCATGCAGCGGCGAGTCCGGGCGCCGTGCCGCATCGCGCACCACCTCGGCCAGCGCCTGTCCGCCCAGCACCTGCGGCAGCCGGCGCGGCGTGCAGGCGGCATCGGCGCCGCATTCGAGGGCGTGCGCGAAATCCGTGCGTGTGCCGTCGCGGCCCTGGCGGTAGTAGGCCTGCAGGCGCGCCAGCGCGTCCGGCTTGCCGGGCGCCGGCGCCAGGCCGAGCAGGTGCAGCGTCAGGCCGCAGCGGCGCGCGTTGTCGCCGTCGTTGCGCTGCGCGAACGCATGCCACGGCCGGTCTCCGGCGGCGGCCAGGCAGCCGTTGACGGCGGCTTCCAGTTCGTCCTGCAGCTGCGCCTCGCCGAGCCAGTCCAGCCGCGCGGAGGCGGCCAGGCGCAGGAATTCCGCGCCGCCCTCGCGGATCGCCGGCAGGTCGAGCCGCCAGGCCTCGTTCCAGCGGTCCGGCTGGCCGAGGTGGGCCAGTTCGTGGGCGATCAGCGTGCGCGCCTGGGCGGCCAGGTCGGCCGGCGGCTGCGCCGGCACCAGCAGGTGCAGCACGCGCGGGCTGGGCGCGTCGCTGCGCAGCACCGGTTCGCGGGCGCCGGAGGCCAGCACGTAGCCGGGCGCGAACGACAGGCCGGGCAGCATCGCCTGCAGCGCATGGCGCGCCTGCTCCAGCGTCTTGACGAGCAGGCTGCGCACGGCGTCATCGACCTGGCCGTCGGCCTGGAATGGCGGGGCGTCCGCACGGTAGGGCTGCGCGAGCAGCAGGGCCGGCATGCCGGCCGCGCTGGCGGCGGACGGCGGCTGCGCCACGCCCTGCGCGGCGGCGCTGCCGTCCACCATCACCGTGCCGCCGGGCGTGCTGAACTGCCACGCGACCGGCCCGCAGCCGGCGTTGACCGCGTACGCCGCGGTGTGCGCGTAGATGCCGTCGCCGAAAGGTTGCGCCCACGGCTGGACGCCGTCGTACAGCACGCGGTCGCGCGCGCGCGTGGTGGCCGGCACGCGCACGCGCAGCGTGGTGCAGGCGGCATGGCGCGGGCGGATGCTCTGGAAGTCGATGGCGGTACAGTCGTCCGCCGGCGCCCAGTCCTTGCGCACCAGGGCCGCGGTCTCGGGCCGCATGCCGCGGTTGCGGAAGGTGAGCGCCTTGCAGAACGGCGGGATGCGGTAGCTGACTTCCAGCGCGTCCGGACCGTGCAGGGCCAGCGTGGCCACCACCGGCGCGGCGGACGGCGGCGGCGGGACGGGGATGCCGGCGATGCCGGCGCCGGCGGCCGCCAGCGGCATCCAGGCGCAGGCGGCCAGCAGGGAAGACAGGACGCGCCCGCAGCGCGCGCGGCCCGGTCGGGCCCGGGTGGCGAAGCGTGCCGAAGCGGCCGGATCGTGCAGGGATGACGGAACAAGCAGTGCGTTGAACATCGGTTGACTGTACCATACGCCTTTCGCCGTATGCCGCACGCATGCGTCTGCCAACCATATTGACGTCCCACCAGTGCTCGACCTGCTCAACACGATTCCGCGCGACCTGATCCTCCCGCCCGCCAGCCTGTTCCTCATGATCGCCGCCGGCCTGCTGATGTGGCGCCGCTGGCCGCGCGCCGGGCGCATCGTCGCCGGCACCGGCCTGGCGGTGCTGGCCTTCCTGTCCAGCACCGCGGGGGCATGGTGCTTCGTGCGGCCGCTGGAAAAGATGACCGCGCCGCTGTACGCGCCCGAGCGCGCCGGCGCCCAGGCGATCGTGGTGCTGGCGGCCGGGCGGCTGCGCTTCGCGCCCGAATACGGCGGCCGCGACATCCCCGACTACATCGCGCTGGCGCGCCTGCGCTACGGCGCGCACCTGCAGCGCCGCACCGGCCTGCCGATCCTGGTCAGCGGCGGCAACGGCGCCAGCGGCATCGATCCCGGCATCCGCGACCGCGCCTACACCAAGGCCGACGCGATGGCGGCCGCGCTGCGCGAGGATTTTGGCGTGCCGGTCAAATGGATCGAGCCGCTCTCGCGCGACACCGCCGAGAACGCGAGCTACAGCGCGGCGCTGCTGCGTCCCGCCGGCGTCAAGCGCATCCTGCTGGTGACCGATGCCATGCACATGCCGCGTGCCCGCACCGTGTTCGAGCGCGCCGGACTGGAAGTGGTCAGCGCGCCGACCATGTTCTTCGGCAACCGGCCTCCGGGGTGGAGCGACTGGGTGCCGAATGCCGAGGCCCTGCGCCGCTCGTGGTACGCGGTGTACGAATGGCTCGGCATCGGCTGGTACCGGGTGCGTGCGGCGGCGCCGCCGGCCTGACCGCCTAGGCGCGGACGTCGTCCCGCTGCGCGCTGCGCGGCGCGGCCGGCCGCTCCAGTGCGGCGCCGATCGCCGCGATCTCCAGCGCCAGTTGCGCCGCATCTTGCTGCAGCAGGGCGGTGCGGCGCCGCAGCGGTGCCCAGCCGGCCCAGGCGCTGCGCGGCCCCGCGCGCCGCTCCGGCGGCGCATTCACGGCGGGCTCGGCCACGCCCAGGCGGCTGCGCAGTTCGGCGAAGGTGGCTTCCAGCACCACGTTCACCTCGGCGCGCGGCAGGTTCTCGCCGTAGCGCTGCAGCAGCAGGCGCAGCGCCGCCACGTGCGCCACCAGCAGGTAGTTCTGCACCGTGAAGCGGTTCAGTTCCTCCGGTGCGCGCCACTTGTTCTCCGGTTCGTCCAGCATGCGTCCGAGCGCCGCGCTCAGGTTCGCCAGGCTGTCCATGAAGCGCTTGCGGCCGACACGGAAATGGAAGTCGTCGGCGGTGCGTCCCAGCAGCAGGTCGGCGGCGGCGTCGATGTATTTGCGGCTGGCGTCCTGCACCGCGGCCACCAGGCGCGGCAGGTCCTGGTATTCCCAGCTCGGCAGCACATAGCTGAAGAAGGTGGCGATCAGGGTGCCGAGCAGGGTGTCCAGCAGGCGCTCGCTGATGGCGCCGGCGCTGTGCGGCAGCGTCAGGCCGATCAGCAGCAGCGCCTGCATGCTGGCGGCGATCGCGGTATACCGGTATTTGATGTACAGGAAGGCCGGACCGGCCGCGGTGGCGACGAACAGGAAGCCGAACAGCAGCGCCGGCGCATGCACGAAACGCAGGATGATGGCGGTCAGCACGCAGCCGATCAGGGTGCCGATCAGGCGGTCGGCGCGGCGCTGGCGGGTGATGCTGAAGCTCGGTTTCAGGATCACGGCGACGGTCAGCGCGGTCCAGTAGCCGTGCGACTGGTAGGGCAGCCATTCCGGCAGCATCAGGCCGACCGAGATCGCCATCGCCACCCGCAGCGCGAAGCGGAAGGTCGGCGAGGTCCAGCGCAGGTTGGCCAGCAGCGTGCCGAGGCCGTAGCGCTGCTGGGTCAGGAAGGGCGTCAGATCGGCGCCGGGTGCCACCGGCAGCTTGCCTTCGGGCGCGCGGCTGGCCGCATGCAGGCGCGCGATCATCGCGATCAGCTCGCGGATCTTGTTGGAGGTGGCGCGCAGTACCGCCTGCGCCTCGAGCGCCGCGCCCTCGCCCGACGGCAGGCGGCGCAGCGCCTCGGCCAGCGCGCGCAGTTCCTCGCGGTAGTCGACGGTGCGGCGCGAAGGCCGGTTGCGGGTCATGGCGTATGCCACCGATTCGATGTCGCGCGCAGCCTTGCCGATCAGGTCGGCCAGCAGCGGAAGGACCGGGTGGTCGGGCGACGCGTCGGCGAAGTGCTGGCGCAGCAGCGCGTAGTCGGTGTGGGTCGACAGCACCAGTTCGTACAGGTCGAACATGGCGTAGTGGACGTGGATCAGCGTGGCCTCGCTCGGCCCGTGCTTGCCGCGCAGGATCAGGTCGCGCGCCGCCTGCTGGCGCTCGGCCAGCACGCTCTGCTGGCGCACCAGCTTTTCCATCTGTGCCGGCAGCGGCTTGGCCAGGTCGTAGCAACCGGCCTTGAGCATGGTGTAGCTGGCCAGTTCGTACAGCGCCTCGGCCAGCACCTGCTGCTTGAGGCGGCGCTGCAGGATCCACACGACCACCATCGCATACGCCATGTAGCCGGCGCCGCCCAGGAAGAACAGGGCGCCGTGGCGCAGCGCCTGCAGCGGACTGGCCGCCTGTTCCGCGGACAGCATCATCACGAACAGCGCCACGAACTGCAGCGGCATCGCCTTGCGGCCGTACACCACCATCATGCTGGCCAGGAAGGACACCAGCACGATCACGCTGCGCAGCAGCCACGGCACCGGCGAACACAGGCTGACCAGCAGCGCCACCAGGGAACACAGCAGCACGCCGGCGAGCATCTCGTTGAACTTGTGGCGCAGTGGACTGGGCAGGTCCATCAGGCTGGTACAGAGCGCGCCCATCGCCACCGCCATCGCGGTGGGCAGGTCGGCCAGCGCGTAGGTCAGGCTGGTGAGGCCGACGATGCCGGTGGCGATCCGCAGGCCGGTATAGAAATAGTGACTGAAGACGAAGGTGCGCGGCGCGAGGGCATATTGCATGGGGTCGGGAAATTCGCTCCCCGGGACATCGGAACGTGGCCGGGAATGATGAGTGCATTATAACGCCGCGCAGGCCGCGCACAGCCGGGGAGCGGGGGAGCCGGATGCGATCCACATGAACGGGCGGCCCGCCATGTTGTCGAACGTATTTACAGAGCATCGGCAGAGGTGTCTGCTGCCTCGGGCAAGTCCTTGATTCGACGCCATAAAGGTGTGCTGGCGTACTTATTGCATGGGCCTCGAAGATGAAGGGCAGAGCGTTTTATCGAGCAAGCTTCCGGGAGCGAACTATGAGCAGCGAATGGAACGGTCTGTACGTACTGCGCCGTATCGTTGAGGACGATCCGTTGTATCATCGGGTGTACATGTCTGCCCGCGAAGCTGGCGGCATCACGGAGAAGGACAACTGGTTTTCCAAAGGGCCGTATTTTGTCGAGAAGCGCGACTATGATGCCCTGCGCAGCGATCCCAACCATGCCTGGCCAGTATCGCTGGCGAACAATCCCACCGTCCTGATGGGCGTATTCCAGTTGCGGAGGCACTGATGAGGCGCGTCTGCGGCGCGGCGCTTGCAGCCGTCGTGCTGGCCGGATGCGTGTCGCCGAAGCTGACCCGCCATTATGGGATGGTGGACGGGACAGCGACGGGCAGCGGCAACCTGGCCTTGTCTGTATTTCTCGCCAATCCCAGGACCGATGAAGAACTGCCGCTGATCGCCAAACTCGGCGACCGCGGGCAGGCCGAACTGATCCGCAGCGTTGCCGCCAGGATGCCGCAGGGAAGCGATGCCGCTGCGCTACTGACGGCGCTCGGCAGCGTGCCCGCCGCGGCACCGGCCGACTGTGCCTGGGCCGATACGACATCGCTGAAAAAGCGCGTGACGATGACGGTGCTGGGCGGCCTCGGGCGTCCGGCCGACCGGGTCGACCGCCTGGAGCTGTGGTTCGCGCTGCCGCACGGTGCCGGTTACGAATTCGCCTCGTGGGACAAATTCGATTCCGAATATGGCTCTTTCGATCTCGGTTCGGCGAAGTATACCCAGACACGGACTTTCAAACTGAACGATCAGAATACCGACACCAGGAATCGTCCCGGCGATGCGGGCAGCGTGGTCAAGCTCCTGGGAGCAAGCTATGACGCCACCGACAACCTGGAAGAGAACATGCACTACGAACTGCGCCGTCTGAAAGTGGGCGGCGCCCTCCAGGCCGACAGGGCGACGCTGGTGCAGGAGGGCGGCCCCTATATCAACCTGATCGGCACTTCGTCGGCGGTGTTCACCCTGAAGCTGACATCCACCGGCGATCCGCAGCCGGTGCACGAACTCACTTTCAAACAGGGCAGCAAGACGCCGCCGGACGAGGTGGGCGTCACCCGCTGCCAGGTGCGCTACCCCGCCAGCGGAATGCCGCTGACGGTGCAGGTGGGCGGCAGCGCGCTGAAGCGCTTGGTACTCGATCATCATGACACGATCAGCGAGGGCGACGACGCGGTCACGTTCGAGCGCCAGGCATTCGACCCGGTCATGCTGCAAATCGCGAGCCGCCAGGATATGAAGGCAGAATTTTTTGGGCTCGTTCTCTGCCGCCCTCGGGACGCGCTGCAGGATTGTCTCGAACTGGCCATCGAAAATCCCGACAGCGGCAAGGTCGAGGACACGCTCATGGTGCGCACGCCGGACAATGCTGCCAAGCTTCGTGACTGGTTGGTGGCGAACATTCGCTCGGGTGCAGTGCCGGGCACGATCGGTACACGGAGGATCGGACTTGCCAACGCCAGGACCCATCCCGAACGCGAGTCGGGGAAGGCGCTGACACCGGACATCCTGCGGTCCCTGCGCATCGCACGCCTGGGCGGCAATGCGGAGTCCGGCGCCTCTCCACCCGCGACGCCATAGGCTGCGCTCCGATCAGGTCCGTGATTTTTTGCGGATCGCTGATGCGGCGAAGGTCATCACAGCCGCGTACCGGCGAGAATGCGGGAGCCGGCGCCGGACGGTGCCGTTCTCACAGACCGTACGAGCAGATCCAGAAACGATGACACCTAGGTTCCACACGTCCCATGCGGGCGCGCTCCTGTGCGCCCTGTTGTTCCCGGCCGCCGCGGCGCTGGCAGACACCTTGTTGACGGTCGACGCCAGCGCCCCGGTCGCGGCACCGCTCGAAGGCCACCTGAAGCAGGGCAGCAACCGCTCGCCGCAGGGCGGCATCCTCGGCATCAACAGCCGCTACCTGACCCGCGCCGGCAAGCCCTGGCTGCCGGTGATGGGTGAGTTCCACTACACCCGCACGCCGGCCGCGCAATGGGAGCGCGAGCTGCGCAAGATGAAGGCGGCCGGCGTCGATGTCGTCGCCAGCTACATCATCTGGAACCACCACGAGGAACAGGAAGGCCGGTTCGACTGGAGCGGCCGGCGCGACCTGCGCCGCTTCGTCGCGCTGTGCCGCAAGGTCGGGCTCGACTTCGTGGTGCGCGTGGGGCCGTGGGCGCATGCCGAGGTGCGCTACGGCGGCGTGCCGGACTGGGTGGTCGATGCGATGCCGACCCGCGGCGACGATCCGCAATACCTGTCTTACGTGGCGCGCTTCTATGCGCAGATCGGCAGGCAGCTGCAAGGCCTGCTGTGGAAGGACGGCGGGCCGGTGATCGGCGTGCAGATCGAGAACGAGTACAACCTGCGCGGGCCGGGCCAGGGCGCCGGCCACATCGCCACGCTGAAGAAACTGGTGCTGCAGGCCGGGCTGGACGTGCCGCTGTACACCGTTACCGGCTGGGACCGCACCGTGTATCCGCCGGGCGAGGTGGCCCCGGTGTTCGGCGGCTACATCGACGAGCCCTGGTCGGCCAGCGCGAAGGAACTGCCGCCCAAGGAGACCCACGCCTTCCGCTTCGGTACCCGCGTCAGCGGCGACTTGGGTGCGCAGACGTCCACGCGCGAGCCGGGTACCGCCGACCAGGAAATCGACAGGACGCCTTTCCTGGGCGCCGAGTACGGTCCCGGGCTGCCGTTCATGTACCGGCGCCGCCCGGTGCTGGCGCCCGACGACGTGGCGTCGATGCTGCCGGTGCAGCTGGGTTCCGGCCTGAACCTGCTCGGTTACTACATGTTCCACGGCGGCCGCAATCCGGAAGGGCGCACCTGGCTGCAGGAGAGCAGCGCCAGCGGCGGCTACAACGACCTCCCGCTGATCAACTACGACTTCCAGGCGCCGCTCGGCCCGGACGGGCAGGCGCGTCCGGTGCTGGCGCGCCTGCGTCCGGTGCACTGGTTCCTGCACGACTTCGGCGCGCAGCTGGCGCCGATGGCAGTGCGCAAGCCGGACCTGGTGCCGGCCGGCCCGGCCGACCTGGCGACGCCGCGCTTCGCGGTGCGCAGCGAGGGCCGGTCCGGTTTCGTCTTCATGAACAACCGCGTGCGCCAGTATCCGATGGCGGCGCAGCATGGCGTGCGCTTTTCGATAAAGCTGCCCGGCGAAACCCTGGTCTTCCCGGACAAGCCGGTCGAGGTCGCGGACGGCGATTACTTCATCTGGCCGTTTCACCTGGACCTGGACGGCACCGACCTGCGCTACGCCACCGCGCAGCCGCTGGCGCGCATCGACGCCGGCAGCGAGGGCATCGTCTACGTGTTCGCCGCGCACGCGACGATTCCGGCGGCGTTCGGGTTCGATGCCGGCGCCGCGGCCGGCATCGACGTCGGCGGCGCCCGCGCCGGCACCCGCAACGGCGCTTTCGTGGTCGATGCGCTCCAACCCGGCACGGCCGCGGCGATGACGATCCGCCGTCCGGGCGCGCGGCCGGTGCGCATCGTGGTGCTGAGCGCGGCCCAGGCCGCACAGGTGACGGTCGGGGAGGTGGCCGGGCAGCGGCGCATGCTGCTGAGCGCCCAGCAGGTGGTGCCGGCCGACGACGGGCTGCAGCTGCGCTCGGCCGGCGAACCGCATTTTCATGTGAAGGTGTTCCCGGCGCTGTCCACGCCGTTCAAGGATGCGCGCGCCGGCCGCGACGGCATCTTTCAGACCTTCGACGCCGACGTGCCGGCGCGCCGCATCGACGCCACCGTCACCCAGGTGCGCGCGGCGCGCCCGGCACCGCCCGTCAGGATCGGCGGACCGGCGCGCGCGGCGGTGGAGCCCACGCCGGAAAGCTTCAAGGCTGCGGCCGCGTGGCAGATCGCCATCCCGCGCGACCAGCTGAAGGGCCTCGACGACGCGCTGCTGAACATCGACTTCGTCGGCGACATCGGCCGCCTGTACAGCGGCGTGCACATGCTCGACGACTGGTACTACAGCGGCTACGGCTGGCAGTTCGGGCTGCGCCAGGCGGACCATGCGCTCGACCGTCCGCTGACGCTGTCGGTGCTGCCGCTGCGCGCCGATGCGCCGGTCTACATCCCGAAGGAAGGACGGCCCGACTTCGGCGGCCAGGCGCAGGTGGCCGCGCTGCGCGGGGTGAGCGTCACGCCGGTGTATTTGCTGACGCTGACGCCGTGACGGGCAGGGCGCCGGGCCCGGCCACCCGGCGGCTCAGGCCAGGATTTTGCGGTCGATATCGCGTACCGACTTCACCCCGGTCAGCACCATGCTGGTCCGCATGTCCTTTTCCAGGATCGCCAGCAGGTTGCGCACGCCGGCCGCGCCGCCCACCGCCAGCGCGTAGATGAAGGCACGGCCGATCAGCACGCCGTCGGCGCCCAGCGCCAGCAGGCGCACCACGTCCAGGCCGGTGCGGATGCCGGAGTCGGCGAAGATGGTCAGGTCGCCCTTGACCGCATCGGCGATCGCCGGCAGCGCCTTCGCCGTGGACTGCGCGCCGTCGAGCTGGCGCCCGCCGTGGTTGGACACCACGATGCCGTCGGCACCGAAGGCTTTCGCATCGCGCGCGTCGTCGGCGTCGAGGATGCCCTTGATGATCATCGGGCCGTTCCACTCGTCGCGGATCCACTGCAGGTCGGACCAGTCGATGCCCGGGTCGAAGTTGGCCGCAAGCCAGCCGATGTAGTCGGCCAGGCCGGTCGGGTTGCCGCGGTAGGCCGAGATGTTGCCCAGGTCGTGCGGGCGGCCGAACACGCCGACGTCGAAGGCCCAGCGTGGATGGGTCATGGCCTGGAACACGCGCCGCAGCGGGCCGTTGCGGCCGCTCATGCCGGAGTGGGCGTCGCGGTAGCGCGCGCCGGGTACCGGCATGTCGACCGTGAACACCAGCGTCTTGATGCCCAGTTCGCGCGCACGGCGCAGGTAGTCGCGCATGAAGCCGCGGTCCTTGAGCACGTACAGCTGGCACCAGATCGGGCGCGCCGACTGCGCCGCGACTTCCTGCAGCGGGCACACCGACACGGTCGACTGGATGAACGGGATGTTGCGGTCCGCCGCCACCCGCGCCGCCTGCACCTCGCCGCGGCGCGCATACATGCCGGCCAGGCCGATCGGCGCCAGTGCGATCGGCAGATCCTGCTTCACGCCGAACCATTCGGTGGACAGGTCGAGCTTTTCCGAACCCTTCAGCACGCGCTGGCGCAGCGCCACTTCCTGCAGATCGCCGACGTTGGCGCGCAGCGTCGACTCGGTGCCGGAGCCGCCGTCGAGGTAGTGGAACAGGAAGGGCGGCAGCTTGCGGCGTGCCGCTTCACGGTAATCGGTCGCGGAAGAGATGATCATTGTTCGGTTCTGAAGAAGAATTGGCTCGGCGTGACAAGGATTATTATGACCCTCTGCAAAATGCTTGTCGTCCAGACTGACAAGAATGACCGCCCGGACGCCTGCCTGTCAACTCGGCGGCGCCTGCGCGGGCCGCTCGATCACCAAACTGAGCGATCGGCGCGTATTGCGCATATTGATATGCTTTAAACGCAGTATTGACGCGCTTCCGGGACGCCGCAGGCGGGGCGCGTAAGATGGGTTCCGGCGAGGTAGCAAAGCGGTCATGCAACGGCTTGCAAAGCCGTCCAGACAGGTTCGATTCCTGTCCTCGCCTCAATACTCTACTATGGCAAATTGGGGATGGTTTTGTCTCTACCCCCACTCTTACCCACGTCGTTAAACAGCCGAGCTTTTGACGCCGCGAGCCAGACTTTCCTGCCATTTCGCCAGGTCATCCTCGTCCCACGCGACTGCGCGTGCGCCAATCTGCACAGGCTTCGGGAACGTCCCGGCCTTGATTCGGTCGTAGATCACGGTGCGTTTGATGCCGACCATCTTGATGACATCTGGCAGGCGAAGAAAGCGCTTCAGATTGCTCATTTTATATCTCTCCTATTCCATTCCTGATTCCGGCCGCTGCCGGCGCTCGCGCAGCGGCGCTACTTCGTCATGCCCTGGGCGGATCGTTCCCGGTACAGCAGGGACGGTGTCAGCCCAATCCAGTGTCGGGGCTTCCTCACGCGCGGTGCGCCGGTCGCCAGGCACAGGCCAGCTGCGCGGGCCGCGGCGGCGGTCTTGTCCTCGTTCACGCATCACGCGCCTCCCTTACCATCACCATGAGCGGGAGCGCTGGCGGCGAAGCGGCGCCGTACCAGCGCTACCAGTTGTTCTGCATCGTGGTCATCGCCCACCAGTACGTCAGCCTCATCGTTGCCGGGGAAGCGGACGATAAAGGTCAGCTTTGCACCCGGCACGAAGAGTTCCGATAGGCCTTCGAGCGCAGCGCAGATTTCGCGGTGCAGCCGCTGTACGTTCGCACTGCTCATGCTGCACCTCCTACCGCGCCATCAGTGGCGCCCGTAGTGGTGGACTGCATGGCGGCGTCGATGGCTGCGCGGAATGAGAGGTGGCCGTCGCTGCCCTTTTCGCTCATTCGACCGCCGCGAGCCTGCCATGTGGCGTAGGGCGAGCCAGGATAGAGAACGTCGAAGCAACGTGCTTCGAGCCAATCCAGTGCACGCAGCGCGCCTGCAAGGTTGCGCTCCAGTGCGGCCAGACGGCACTTGGCATCAGCCAAGCCTACAAGAGTGCCGTGCGGGCTAGGATATGTCAGCAGATCATCCAGAACGCCCACATCGGCGCTCTCGCCTACCTTCGCCACCGGCTGCGCGGCCGCGCTGGTGGCGGTCCCTGCAAACAGTCGGGTACCTGCTGGCAGACCCCAACGTGCTTCGTTCCAGTTCGCCATGATGGTGTTCGGGCGCTCGCCCAGGCCATCGGGAATTTCGATCAGCTCACCGACCTCGATCAGCCCGCCCGCATCGGCAGCTGCTGCCACCGGCTGCGCAGGAACTGTAGGGGAAGCGGCCAGCGACAGGATGCACCATCCTTCCTGCAGGCCGTAGCCGGTCAGCACGTGGCTGACGGTGCGCGTGATCGTGCGGCCGGTGTATTCGAGGGGTGCGCCTGCCGCGATCTCGGCGCCGGTGTGCGTGGTCTCGCGCAGCAGCAGTTCGTCGCCGACGGCAAAGCCGCGATCGTTCTTGCGGATTTCGTGCGTCTTGGCGCCGGCCAGCACGGCGGCAAACACTGCCGGGTCGGTTTTCAGTTCGTGCCGCTTGCCAGTCGTGGGCACTGCCGCCCGCGCTTGCTCAGCATCGGACTGCGCTGCGCTAGCCTGTGCGGGCGAGGCGCCCTGGTCCTGAGACGTTGCGGCCCGCCAGCCGCATCCGAGGCACTTGTCGGTTTCGTGCGGATACTTGCATTCGCGCACTAAGCTCGGCGCAGCCGCACCTGCTTGCTGTTGCTGTGCGGCGGACGACAGCTTGCCTTCGCACACGCGCAGAATGTCGCCCCACTGATCCGGCGTGATGCGGCCGTATTCGTGCCTCGCCTCATAGCCGCTGGCCGCCGCCAGGAGCAACACCAAGCGCGCATCGACCTCCGGCGCCGCCGGGATCTGTACTGCTTCCTCGTCAAATTCAATCCGGTTGACGCCTCGGCCATGGCAGTGCCGGCACTCCTCGCCATCCTGCACGCCGGTGCTGCAGCAGTGGTGGCAATCTTCCCATTCCTCGTCTGCCACCGCTTCAACTGTCGGCTGTGCGGCGCGGGCCTGAGCGATCAGGGCGGCTTGCCATGCCTTCCATGCCCATTTCGTGGCAAGAAACGTGTATGGATTGCCCTCGGAGTAGGAGCGCGCCATTGCGAATTCGCCTTGCTCGGTGCGGAGATCAGTGGCCATGGCTGCCTCGAACGCTGCGCGCTGCTTGTCCAGCTTTGCCGGTGAGAGGGCGATGGTGGTATTGGTGGTGGTCATGGCTCAGTCCTCGAATGCGCGTTTGATCTGCCGTGCGGTCAGGCCGATAAATTCGGCACCGGCGCGGGTCGCGTGGTAGTAGGTCATTTCGGTGCTCGAACGGCCTTTCAGGGCCAGGCCGGCGGCAACGAGGCGCTCCATTGCGGCCATCGCCTCGCCGCCGCTCGTGGCGTAATAGTTGCGAAAGCCCTTCTCGGCTTCTTTGTAGCCCTCGCTGGCGCCGAGCATGTGGCGCAGTTTTTTGACGTCGCTGGGCGCAACGCTGATCACGTGTTCGCTGGCCATCACTCGCCACCTTTCTCGCCCAAGGCGCTCTGCTCCGGCGCCGCCGGCAGCGGCATCCAGTGCGTCACCGTGCCTTCGCACACGGCCACGCTGGCGAAGTCGCCCCAGTTGTCGATGCGCTCGTACCATCCGGCCTTGATGTAGTCCTTATCGTTGGCCTCGTTGTACTCGACGCTCTCGCCATCGTCGCCAGTGGCCTCGATCGCATATTTATGGATGTAGACGGCACGGATGATGCGCAGCTTGTGGCCTCGATGATGCGGCTGATAGGCAGCTAGACAGGTATTTTCCGGAGGCAGCCGATCCTCGACGCTGATCCACTGCACCTGGGCAGGCGCCTGTGCTGCAGGAGCGGCGAGAAGGCGCTGGATGACGGCCGCAGCCTCGATCGACACCGCGAGCGGCTCATTTTTCGCGACCACGATTCGTTCGCACAACCCGAGCAGGCAGGAGCGTTCGAACTCCGTAATGCCGCCCTTCGCGGCACCCGCCGTGCTCGGGTTATCTGCCGATGCAGGGGCGGCGACAGGTTTCTGGAAGCTTCCTGGCGCCACTTCGGTGTAGCCGGAGCCCCTGATGAAGTCGCCCCAGTTCTGAGGTTGCTCGCCCGGCGCCGCGCTCGCCGGCGGCATAGCCTCGCCGCGCGACGTCAGCCAGGTATCGCCATCGCTCAGGGCCTCCTGGTACATGTCATCTGCCGATGCGTCATCTGAAGCAGGGTAGACGCCACCGCCGACCTCGAAGGCACCTTCGAACAGCTGCAGCCGCCAGCCGCCGCCAACGTGAGCCGCGCGCGGCGTGATCTCATAGCTGAAGGGCTTGGGCGCCGCGGCGCCGGCTTGGTCGTTCTGGTTATCCATTTTTCTTCTCCCTCTCGGTCGATTGTTCTTGCGCCAGCGCTGCATCGTTCGCAGCTGGCGGTGTGTTGCGCCGTGCTCGAGCGATGTCGCTCGCGATGGCGTCGTCCATGCGCTGCCGGCGCGTGCTGGTCGGCATCGGGAACGGGTTGTAGGAGCGGCGCTTTTTCATGCTTTTGCTTCCCCGCCCAGGGCTTCGATCAGGTCGCCCAGCATCTTTGCCAGCTCGCCAGTCATCAGCATCATGTCGTTATCGAAACGCTCGTCGTCGCTGAATGCGAAGTTTTCGCTTTCCCTGATCACCTCCAGCGGCTTGATCGACTTGATCGACAGGCTGTCGGTCAACACGAACGAGATGCGGCTGTTCCAGGTCATGGCCAGGCGGGTGCACTGCTTGCCGCTCGCGATGTGGCGGCGCATGTCTTCGGGGTCCAGGGTGTGCTTCTTGTAGCCGACCTCGGCCTGGCTCTCGCCGGTGGCGCGCAGCGTGGCGTTCTGGTCGACCGTGAAGTTGCGCGGCGCCTCGTCGGAATCCAGCCAGGCGGTCATCATCGCGACCGGCGAACTCTGGACGCGCAGCGACTCCAGCGGCATCTTGTCGACTGCCTTGAGCAGCAACTTGATGACGTCGGCGGCTTTCGTCGGGCTGGACGCGTCGACCACCAGCCAGCCGTTTTTCGGGTCGATCCATACGTTGACGTGCGAGCGGACCGTGAACGCGCGCGGCAGCAGCTCGTCGGCGGCGCGCTCCTTCAGTTCCTTCATGGCCTTCTTCCCGGGCGGGAAGCCTTGCTGCTCCTCGAGCTCGGCGGCCTTTTCCTTCGCAACCTGGTTGATCACCTTCGCCGGCAGGACCTTCTTCTCGGTTACCAGCTGCAGAAGGAACTGGCCGGCGACAGCGTGCACGAGCGCACCGGTTTCGCCGCGCGGCCGGGCCCAGCCCTGGCGCAGCAGTTCATGGCTCGACATCGGCGCGAACATCTGCGGGAGCAGGGCGTCTGCCAGCGCATCGGCGGTCATCGCCCAAGGCGCAGGCAGGCGGTAGATTTGAAGGTTCTTAAACCACATCTCTTGGATTCCTTTTGTCTTGGTTATTTGGCGGCTTCGAGCAGTCGGTGCTGCTCTGCCATTTCGATTCGATCGTCAGCGCGCTGCACCTCTGCCTGAAGGATCAGCAGGGCCATCGCGCCGACCAGGGTGATGCCGATGCGGCGGATCACGACGACACCGGCAGGTGAACAGCAATCACCATCACCAGGAAGACGGCCGAGGTGCAGGCGATCGCATAGCCAACCAGGCGAGCCGCGACGTCGACGCCACTTGTGCGCGCGGCCCTCACAGCGACTTCTCCATCACGCCAGCCAGAGCCACCATCACAGCCGCGCCGGCGAGCATCAGGCCTGGGTGGCGGTCGGTCCATTCGATACGGTGCAGCAGCAAGAAGTCCAGCATGGCGATCTCCTTCAGGGTTGTAGGGTTTGGGTTCTTCTACTGACAAAGCCCGGTCATGCCGGGCGGTGGGTGCTGCTGGGTGCGCAGGGTCAGGCCGGCAGATCGGCCAGAGCGAACACGATGCCGCGGCAGTACGGCTCGCCGTCCTCGACGATTTCGAAGGTTTCGTGCGGAATGCTGGTCTTGATGATCCAGCTGTATCCTGGCTCGCCTTCCCAAATCGCCTCGACTTCGGCGCCGCCGCTTTCGCGCCTGAAGTAATCGCGCAGTGCGCTCTTGCCTCCGTCGTCGAGGAGATCATTGAAGTCCGGTAGTACGCCCTTGGCATCGACGCGCACGTGGCAGCCGCACCACGCCCCCACTTCGTCATGAACAGCACCGCGCAGCTCGAGCAGGTCGTCGCTTGCACCGAAGGCCACTACGAGGCCCGCCGCCTTGGCCTGATGCTCCTCCGTGCGATCGATCTCCTTGCGGTACTCGCGGCCGGTCAGCAGCATGGCCAGTTCTTTTGCGTTCATCGTCTGTCTCTCCTGGTTATGCACTGGCGCCGTGCCGGCGGCTCGACATCGAGCGATAGGGGTTACTGCTCGGTGCGCGCTTCCGCCAGCTGCGTAGCGAACCGCACCATTGCCGCGATGATTGCCGCATCCTTGTCTGGGTGATCAGCGATTTCCTCGGTCACGTTGCGCCGGCCGCCGCCAGTTCCGACCGAGACCGTGCCTTCGTCCGTATCGGGCAGGATGCGCAGGTCGAACTCCGCGATCAGCGGGCCGGCTGCGCGCCAGTCACGGCGCCATGGGGCGATGTAGCCGCCCGATCCGGTGCGCGCGTTGTGCGTGCTGGTACCGTGGGTCCGGCGCGGGTAGTCGAAGGTCAGCTGGGTCACCGGAGTGATCAGGCCTGGGCGCAGAATCTTTGCGCCCGGGTGCATTGCCTTGGCCAGAGCGATTTCGTCGTCGATCGCGCTCTCGAGGTAGGCTTGCGGCCATTCGTTCACGCTCACGCGTTTGGCGGGGCTCATTCCGGCTTCTCCTTGTTGCTGTCTGCTGCGTCGAGCAGCGGGTTTTTGCCTTCGGTCACGCGCATCCGGAATTCGCCGAGCAGATCCGCGGCCTTTGGGCAATCCGCTCCCAGGGCAACGCGCAGCGAGATGAGGAAACTGCTCAAGCGCCCGAACTTACGTGCGCAGTAGTCCTCGCAGCCGGCCGGCAGGCTGCCTTGTGCGTCGACCTCATCTGACACATCGATCGCGATCTTCAGCGCCTTCAGAAGCTGTTTCTCGTTCATCTCAAAATCCCCAGATCATCAGGCCCGCGCCGACAATGCCGGCAGCCAGGCAAACACACGCCAGGAAGTTGACAACGCGGTCCTGTGTAGTGCGGGTGGGTTTGGTGTTTGTGTTGCTCATCTGTTGCTCCGGGCGCCCGTCGTAGCGGGCGCGGGGTTGGTCACTTTTGTTCGGCCTTGTCGAGCTTGATGCGGCGGGCGTCGAGCAGCGCATGCTGCTTCTCCAGGTATTCCTCACGCTCCGCGATCTGTTGCCGGCCGTAGTCGATCGCGCCTTCCTTCGTCTCGTGCATTGCGCCCACGCTGTAGCGCTTGCCCTTGGCATCGAGATCGCCGTATTCGAGACTCGACCAGGCGTTTGCGCGCCCAACGATGGTGACTTGCTTGACCACATAGGCCGGCGACAGTACCCAGACGTCGCGCGGGTATTTGCGGGTTTCTGCTTTCTTCATCATTCGATCTCCGGTTCGCTGCGCCCAATGCGCCGCCTGACTTCGTTACCGAGGCCGCTTAGCCTCTCGTGCTGCCTCAACCATGTTCCAGCCCGGCTGTCGCCGGATTTCTTCCAGGCTCGGCGCTGGCCTGTTCTGTTCCTGCCTTTGCTGCATCCAACTGCGCACTTGCTGATTGCTTGGCTTGGTGGTCTGCGGCATCGCTGGCCCCTGGGTGAGTTCGCTGCGTTGATGTAGGTACTTTACCCCTAGGTAAAAACAAACGCAAGGAAAAAATATACCCGCAGGTAAAAATCTGTGTAGAATGCGCTTCATCAGCCGAACTCAGCTGATTGCAAGCCTGGAGCAGGGAGGGGAAACCGCCGACGCCCAGGCCTAAGTGCCAAGGACGCCGGAAGGGCAACGCGTGGGTGGTAGTTCGTAGAGCGCGCCGGGGGATCAGGTGGAAACACCTGGAAAGTCTGCGAAACAGCGAAAGTGTCCGAAAGCGAAAGCATGGGATGCAGGCGCTCTCCACGAAAGCGAGTCTTTTTGACTGGCCTTTAGGGAGGGTGCCGCTCTGGACCTCGGCTCTGCTGGGATACCTTTAGAACCAGTAACTTAGAAATACCTTCTCAGAACAGCCAAGAACAATACGTCAACAGTACCTATACAAGGTGCGCAGGAAAAAAGGCCCGAAAATGTCGGAAAAAATCACGCTGACGCGCTACCTGAAGGGCAGGGGCGAAGTAAAGGCGCTGACGCACATCGAGGCGTTGGCGTTTGGCGTGCCGTATCCGCTGCAGCCAGGTTGGCCAGCAAAGTACGGGGAGACGGAGATCACCGAGGCGATGATCGAGGACCTGAAGGCCAGGATTAGGACCGCGAAGCAGTCGACCGCGAGCAAGGCGCGCCGCGGCCTGGATGGATTGGCAGGGATGCCAAACGAAACGACGCTGGCTACAGCGTCAGTGGTTGCTCAGGCCCAGCCGGCTGCAGCGCCGCAGCGCGCGACCCCGATGCCGACGGTTAAAGCGTCGCCAGTCCCCGGCTTCGTGCTGCGCCGGCCTAAGCGCCACCGCGCACGCAAGCCAGCGCTGCGGACGTAAAAAAGCCCGCTCCAGGCGGGCTGTGGTATCGCGCTTTGCAGATAGGCTATGCTTCGACCGCCTCGACAAATTCCTCATCCACCTGAACATCTTCTATCTTCGATGTCCACTTCGAGCGGGATTCCGATACGATTATCTTTGCGTTACTGATGCGATCAAGCTCGTTTAGCATGTCCAGCATGGACGAAACGTTCTTGTCACCCTTGTTTTTCCTGGCGAAAATCATTCTTAGCATGACATCGATTGCCTTTGGAACCTTCCCGGTCTTCTCCCACTTCGCTACAGCCTGCTCGGTATAGCCCACGGCCTTTCCTAGCGATTTTTGCGAAAGAAGAAGGGCGCACCGGATATACCGGAACTCTGCACCCGTAAGGCGGCCTGGCTTTTGAATCAGTGCCTTGCAGATTGCAACTACCAAGCCGTCAAAGTCGTGGAAAGCCACGGTCTTGCCATATGGGGTGTTGCGCTCGACGTAGCCGTTTTTCAGCCACACATTGCGCAGGCCTCCGTCGGTATAGTGATACATTTTTTCTCCTAGATATGCATTGCTGTGACAACGATCATTGTCGGGTCGTCGTCGTTCACCGCAACAACGACCCCAATGTTGTGTCCTGCGCTATAGAGCTCCATTCGACACTCCAGAGTTCCATAGTCAGTGTTGGGCTCAGGCGTGCGCCTGATCCTACCTTTTCTCAAAACTTCAAAAACGCAGGGAAGCGTAATCTTCCGCTCACGCATCCTCTGCTTCACGTGCTGCGAGATCTGAACATTGATCGAGTTCTGGGCAGCGCTCTGGATATGAGCCTCGATCTGCGGTGTTGATTGTGATGTAAGTTTCTTGGGCTTTTTCATCGTAAACTAGCCTATACAAAATATAGGTTCATACTAGGCCAATTGCAATCGAGTTATCAACAAAAACGAAAAAAATCTAGAGAAATTTGCGAAAAATCTGTGGATAAGTATAAGTCTTGCTTCTTTGTGACTTGCGTGCAACATTAGGCCGATCCGGACCTGATCGGAGGGCAGGCTAGGCAGCTGTTGAAATCAATTGCAAATGCTGAGTTTGGTGTCACAGTCAGCTTGTTCCGGAGCTGCCATAAATGTGAACTCTGCTACAGCCAAGCGCTCACGCCGCCATGATGCGAACAAGTTCCTCTCCGATGCTGGCTGAAGGAGTAGGTACCATCCCGACACTTCGCACTCGCGCCGGCCGGCACCTGGTCGCCGACTGACTTTGCTGGGGAGTGGACGTCTGTCCCGTCCTTCGCGCGGTAGTGGCGGTGACTGAGCAGCTGGGCCTCATCTGGCTCAGCGCGGGGATGCGTCGTCGACCTGGTCGCATCGGCTGGCACGGCCAGCTGGTGGCGCGGCAACGGCGCCGGATCTGGTGCGCGCTGGGCCTGGGCGATCGATGCGCTCAGTGCAAGCGCGAGTAGGGCGGTGGGCAGGGTTCTCATGCGCTCATCTTTAGGCTTTTACGCTGGGTCGGCGAACGTTAGCCCTTTGCCTTTGCTGTGTCGCCGCTCTTTGCCTGGTCTTCTTTCTTGGTATTCGCCTTGATCACAGCATCAAGCTGTGCGACTGGCACGAGCGCGTCCTCTGGGAACGTTGTAGCCGCTTTGGCGCGAGTGTCTTTGAGGCGCTTGGCCGCAGCTAGCAAGTCAGCCTCGGCGCTCCCGGCTTCCTCTGACGTCTTATTCATCTCAGCGAGAGCTTTTTCTCGACGGGTTTTTCTGTATTCGAAACCATAGTCTGAGGAGGGCATGGGTTCAGCAAGAACGTCACGCACATGATCCATGGCATTGCTGAATGCCATCCCTTTCCGATACTTCATCCCAAGGGCGCGGCTAAACTCTTGGCACTCCCTCATATACGCAACCGCCGGGTCGGTGATGTCGGCATTGTCCTTGTTCGCCGATGACTGGATCTCGATATTGCGTTTTTCGATCTCGGCCGTGTCGGCCTCCAGGCGGTCAAACAACTCCTTGAAGGTGATGCTTGTCTTTTCGGTGTCGAGCTTCGAGGAGTTAAGCACGCGGATCGATGCGTTCTTCACAGACGGCGTGACCGCGGCGAGCAATTCGGTGCGTTGATGCTGCTTGTAGCCATACGCTCCGCCGGCGGCAAGTGCGATAGCCAGTCCGATGATGACGGCTGTTTTCTTCATTTTCATCCCTCGTTCGGCATCTAAGCGTGCCGTATCGCTCGCGCGAGTATATCTACGGAAAGCTTGCCAAAAGCTCACCAATTATCACGAAAATGAAGCCGCACAGAAATATTCAATCTGGCATGGCACTTTGTCAGCAATTTGAGCTACACTTTATCCGTACTGTATGGATATACAGTACTTTAGGAATCAAAAGGACAGCCGAGCTTGGAGCCCTACAGTACCCGGGCGCCATTGGCGGCATAGCGCAACAGTGGGAATACTCCGACCGGAGGGGAAGTGGGACAGGAAAAAATACAACCTAACCAGGGCGGCGCCATAGATTCACCTGAAGTTGCGTGCGACGCCGCCAACGACTACTTCCCGTTGACCAGCAGCGAGCGCCGCATCCTCCGCAATTACCGCGCGATGAAGAGGAGTGTGCAGTTGACGTTTGAAGACATCTCGGAAGAGCTGGCTCTGGCGCTGCCGGCGACTCGGCCGGCATGCGGATCCGCGCCGGCGCAGGGTCGTTAATCGTCCACCTTCGGGACCGTGGTTGCAACACGGTGGATCACAGTCTTGCCCTCATCGGTCGAGCGGCGGAATAAATCTACGATAGCCTTCTCTGCCTCGTCCAGACGCTCGAGGGTGGTCGCTCCCGCCACCGCCACTGCTGCGGATTGAACATTGGTCGTACCCTCATCAGGCGCTGGCAGCGGTGCTCGCTCACTCGGCTGTGTGGCGATAGCGCCGGGCTCCATGTCCAATGTGCCTCTGGGTAGCGAAAGTGCGTCCTCGATGAGGTCGCGCATGTCTTCGCCGATCCGCTTCTTCCCGTCTTTCCCCTCAGGATAAAGCATCCTCGAAACGTACGAGGGTGATCTCTCTATCAAATCGGCAAGCGTAGCAGCTCTTCCGCCGCAATGGCTGTGTAAGAGGGCTGAAAGGTTCTGTCGCCGAATTTCATATTTGTCCATGCCGCATTCAAGCAGCAATTTACTTACAGGTAAATGACCCATAGGTATTGACTTCTACTTTACCCGCAGGTAAATTGTAGTCATGGACAAATTGCTGAAGTACCTCAACTCCTTGTCAAAGGAGGGTCGAGCGGCGTACGTCGAGGCGTGCGGGACCAGTGAGGGGTACTTACGAAAAGCCGCTAGCCGACACCAGTCCTTCCGAGCAGAGCTCTGCATTTTGCTCGAGCGTGAGTCTGGCGGCGCTGTTCGCTGCGAGGACCTGCTTCCCGATGCTGACTGGGCATACATCCGTTCGCACTCGTCGATCGGCTCGTCATGCGCGGCAGGTTCTGCGGCGCCTAGCAGCTGACGAGCACGGCGCTCGCCACAGTAGATCGTGACCGTGCCAGCACGCTCGACGTGGAGCGGCACAGCGATCAGATCAAGGTTCATCAGTACGAAAGCTTGGGAAGCGGGCATTTGTTGGGCCTCGAATGTTGTCGAAATTCAGTGTCTCCAGATTAAGTGAATAAAAGGAAACAGTCATGAATATGAATCCTCGTGCCCAGAGCGTCGCCGCCATTCTCCGCACGGAGATCGAGGCCTGGCGCCGCGCCGGCAACACCAGCCGTGAGGCAGTTGCGATCCAAGTGATGGAGTCCCACCAGGCGTTGGGCGGCGAGGCTGCAACTGGCGTCGAGTTCACCTTCTCGGGCGACACCTACACCCAGGCCAAGAAGGCTGCGCAGAAGCTGTTTCGCTGGCTGGACGAAGGCTGCCCGCTGCCGGCCGGGATCGTGCCGAGCATTCTCGCCGCGCTGCCGCTCGACGTGAAGCTGCACTGCCTGAACCAGATGTACCGCCCGCTGGGCGTCGAAGCGCGCAGCCTGCAGCCGGCGACCCCGGCGCCGTTTGATGGCATGGCTCACCTACAGCACATGATCAAGGAAGGCGCCGAGGCCAAGGCGGCCGTTGTGACGGCATCGATTCAGCAGACGCCCGAGGCCCTGCAGCACGCCATCAAGGAAGTTAACGAATCGATCGAGGCCGATACCGCGGCGAAGCGCTCGATGGAGGCAGCTCTAGCCCGGGCAAGCGAGATGACTTCGAAGTAGGGAAGACCCAGGCGGCAGGGGTGCCGCCACCAATACCAAAACCACCAGGGAGAAAACGATGACCACAGCAGCAGCTGCAGCACCGGCCCAGACGGCCGAAGAGTTCAACCCGAATCCGGGCGCACTGCTCGACCACCTGTTGACGTATCTGGACGTCAAGAACGATGCGGCTCTGGCGCGTGAGCTGGAGATCGCAGCGCCTGCGGTCAGCAAGCTGCGCCACGGCCGCATTCCAGTCGGGCCGACGACCTTGATCCGCATGCACGAGGCGAGCGGGATCTCGATCAAGCAACTGCGCGAGCTGATGGGTGATCGGCGCAAGTACTTCCGCCTGACCGAAAAATCCGAAGCGGCGGGCGCGTAGACCGCTCCCCACCAATACCACGATAACCCGGCGCCAGTCCTTGGATCTGCGCGCCGTCATGAAAGGAGGACATGTGAATCAAAAGGTAAAGCCGGCCGCGCCGAAGCTGGTCAAGTTCAAGACCAACTACAGCGCGAAGACGATCGTACAAGTCGAGGTGCTGCGCGAGACCACTGCGTGCGTGTACCTGGCGCCAGTCGGTCGGCAAATCAAAGACAAGGGCGAGCGCCGCGAGGCAAAGATCAGTGATTTCGCCCAGTACCACGACACCTGGAGCGATGCGCATACCTACCTCATGCGCCGAGCCGAAAGCAACGTGAAGGAGGCGCGCCGTCAGCTGGAGCTCGCCAATGGTCACCTCGGAAACGTCAAGGGCATGAAGCCTCCGAAGGAGGGCGAGTGAATCACCAGGAAGAAGACGCGCAGCCGGCGCCACTCCCGATAGAGCCCGGCCACGTAATGCGCCGCGAGAAGTTCGAGAAGTTGCAGAAGCAGCAGAAGCAGAAATGACAAAGCCCGGTTGCAGCCGGGCTCCGTGAAACAAGTACAACTGATTGGAGATCGCATGTTAGCAGAAAAAACCACGCCGACGTCGCACGCCGGTGAAGATCAGTCTTCGGGCGCCGGTGAGTTCGCCGCGCGCACCAGCCACTGGAGCAACGTTCAGGCCGGCCTGAGCTACTTCATCAACCGTCCGGAGGTCGATGCCGAATCCCTGTCTCAACTCATCGTCGGCAACGACTGGCTGCGCCCGGGCGACATCATCCACGTCGCCGAGATCCGCCGCCACATCCTGACCGACGACGACCTGAATGCGGCCGCCCGCGCCGTGATCGGAGCGCAGCCATGAGGCTCAATATCAGCACGACCCAGGGCGAGATGCTGGTGTTGGCCGAGGCTTTTGAAATCGAGGGCAGCGGTGCGCGCTTCGCCGTCCATCGGCCAGTTGGAATTGACTTCGAGGTGTGGGGCGAGTGGGTGGCAACCCATGTCGAAACCGGCTTCAACTTCGCCGGCGGTAGCACGATCGAAGAAGCCATTGAGGCAGCGCGCGAGATTTGGTCGTCGCGTACGCCTGAGCAGCGTGCAGTAGCGATCGCAAAGGCGACCGAGATTCGTCAGGCAATCCACCTCAAGCAAGGCGAGGTGCTCCAATGACCCGCGCCACCAAAACCCCCAACGTCCACACCGCCGCCCGCCGCGAGAACATCCGCAAGCTGGTCGTCGCACTGCAGCTGGGCGAGATGATGCGGGGCGACATCGCCGAGCTGCTGGGCATGAGCCCCTCGGGCGTGCGCAAGTACGTCAAAGACCTGGGCGCCAAGATCAAGATCGTGCGCTACGTCGACCCAGCGCCGCGCACCCGCGGTGAGCCAGTCTTCCGCCTGACGATCGACGACGACCAGGTCGAGGCCTACATCAGCAGCCTCGCATCGGACCCAGAGCCGGCATGCACGCAGCCACGCTCGCGCCTGGCATTAGCACTGCGCGACCCGCGCCGCCACTTCCACATCCTGGCGGATGACACCCACTACGCGATCCGCGTCAGCCGCGCTTTGCCGGCACGAGATCCGCTCGTGGCTCATCTCTTCGGGCCGGCGCCAACTGCCGCAGGAGCACACGCATGATCACCGCCCTTATCCAGGTCACTCCAAACAAGAGCGCCACGATCTACGCCGCGGCAACGGTTATCGCGAAGTGCGGCCCGATGCTGCGCGAGGAACTGTACGCAACGATGGATTTCGGCCCATCGCACACCCGCGAGACGAAGCTGCGCGAAGCATTCGAAACGGACTGGCTGCGCGAGACGCCGTCGGGCCAGGTGGAACTGACCGAGTACGCGCGCCGGCACCTCGAGGCCCAGAAGCCGAAGGAGACATACGTCGGCCAGATCACGCCGGCGCAATATCGCGGCGACTGGCGCAAAGGCTCGCTGAGCAAGCAGTACATCCCGAACCGCCGCGGCCCCCGCGCGGACGTGCCGGCCTGGTCGATTCGTCAGAAAAACTCTACGCAAAGCAAATAGCTATGGAGACGAGCTTTACTGTTTTAACAACCATGAAGCATGTGCGCCAGCTTCCCGATTTCGTCTTTCACTTCGAGATAACTTTCCTTCAATATCCCAGTATAGGCAGAAACCATTGCGCGACATTGTTTGGCTTTGTTTTCCCGATTGGTATCAATCGCGTCCTGCCAAGTACTGACGAGTTCGTTGTGGTGATGAATGGTCTGAACAAGTCCCTGTGCTGCCCTATACGTCCTGACGATCTGGTCTCTAAGAGTGTCATCACTAATCGTACCGATCTTAGGCAGCAACGCATTGTAGATTGTGAACGGTTCTTTAGAAATCGGAATGTGGGCGAAAAAGGGCTGTCCGTCAGTGAGCTTATCAAGCTCGGGACCAAATGTCTGATTAGTTCGATCTGTAATGCTAATCAGCTCAGAGCGGATCGATCGCAACAGGGCAGAAACCTCCTCTCGACCTTTGACATCCTCTCGCCGCTGCTGCATCTCAGCTTGCTGCCAAGATACCCAAACTGCGACCAAGATAGCCCATATCGAGCCGACTGCTTGGAGCCAGCCAGGCCAATCACTGCGATTAAGTTTGCAGAGGTTGCCGATGGCGATAGTGAGAATCGAAAGCGCGAGCGTGGCGACAAGTATGAATCTCGGCGAGCCAGCAAGATGTCGAATTTTGGTTGTCATTACGGAATCTTAACATGATGCGACGTTCGACACTGACGTCTGGTACCAAGCCGCTCGCGCGCCGCACTCCAATGCGCCAGGTCGGATTTTCGCGCGCCAGCAGCAAGACCGCATCCGCCGGCGCCGGCCTGTTGCGCGTCGCTGCGGTTCAGGCCAAGGCAGCGCGGGATCGCGAAGCCAAGCCGCCGAAGCAGCGCAAGCCGATGAAGTCGAGCCGGCCGAAGATGACGCCGATCCGCGCCTCGGCGCGGGGCCAGGAGTGCACGCTCCGCTTCCCGGGCATCTGCAACCGCAACCCGGAGACGACAGCCTGGTGCCACTCCAACCGCCTGGCGGACGGGAAGGGCATGGGCCTGAAGGCGCCGGACGAGCAGGGCTGCTACGGCTGCTCGGACTGCCATGCATGGCTGGATGGAGGGTATGCCGGCCACGTGCCGCGAGAGGTGGTCGATGCGCGGTTCGACGCTGCGCGCATCGAGAGCCAGGAAATCTTGAAAGAGAAAGGACTGATGGCATGCGAGATTTGAACGAACCAGCGCCGGCGCCGTTTGTCCTGCACTTGGGCGACTGCCTGGATGTTATGCGCGGCATGGCCGACAACAGCGTCGATGCGATCGTGACCGATCCGCCCTACGAGCTGGGCTTCATGGGCAACAGCTGGGACGCTAGCGGCATCGCGAACAGCGTCGAGATGTGGCGTGAGGCGCTGCGCGTGCTCAAGCCGGGCGGCCACCTGCTGGCCTTCAGCGGCAGCCGCACTTACCACCGCATGACCGTCGCCATCGAGGATGCGGGCTTCGAGATCCGGGATCAGATCATGTGGGTCTACGGGTCCGGCTTCCCGAAGTCCAAGAACCTCGACGGTACGTGGGAGGGGTGGGGCACCGCGCTGAAGCCGGCGCATGAGCCGATCGCAGTCGCCCGCAAGCCGCTGGTCGGCACGGTGGCAGCCAATGTGCTCGCGTTCGGCACCGGAGCGCTGAACATTGATGGATGCCGGGTGCATTCGGACGATGCTCAGGGCGGCGAGTACTCCGTCAAGCGTTTCGCGCCTGGCGCCAGCGTGAATAAAGACGGTAACTGGAGACAGGACGTGGAATTTGTCGGCGAGATGAAGCCTGGTCGCTGGCCCGCGAACCTAATCCACGATGGCAGCGTCGAGGTCCTGGCCGCATTCCCTGATGCGCCGGGTCAGCAGGGTGACCTGACCGGGCACAGCAAAGACCGTCTTTCCAAGGGGATCTTCGGTGATATGAAGGCCGCGCGCGACGCCATCGCCCGGGGAGATTCCGGTAGCGCAGCTCGATTTTTCTACTGCGCCAAGGCCAGCCGCGCGGATAGGAACGAGGGCTGCACCAGTTCAGACGTGCCCGCAGTGGCGACGGAAGCAACCATGCGCGAGCGTGAAATTGCCGACTGGCCGGCGCGCAACGGCAACCATCACCCGACCGTCAAGCCGACGGACCTGATGGCCTACCTGGCGCGCCTGGTGACGCCGCCGGGCGGCCTGGTCTTGGACCCGTTCATGGGCAGCGGCTCGACCGGCAAGGCCTGCATGCGCGAGGGCTTCCGCTTTATCGGCATCGACATGACGCCGGAATACGTGGAGATCGCCCGCGCGCGCATCGAGCACGAGCTGGCAGCGGTGACGGCCGCCGCCGAAGCCGCCGCGACGCCGGCGCCACAACGTGACCTGTTCGAGGAGGTGGCATGACGACAATTCGCCAAAACCGCCAGCGAGAAACGGGCGAGACGCGCGAGCGCCTGATTCTCGAAAGTCTCGCGGCTGAGCCGAAAACGGCCGCCCAGCTGTGCGAAGCGCTCGACATGAAGCACTCGAACCTCACGGTCTATATCCGCCGACTGCGCGCAGCGCGCCGGGTATTCGTCTGCGATCACGATCGTCGCAAAGGAGATCACGCCGGGAGGCCGGCGCCGATCTTCGCGGCCGGCAGCGAGCCCGACGTCGAGTTCGTGCCGCAGTCGTGCCCGCGACCCAAGATCATCGCCGATCAGCGCCGGCAGCGGGTGCTGGAACTGCTGGTCGAGAAGCCGCGCACCCGCCAGGAGCTGGCGGACTGCATGTTCCTGTGCGTCGAGGCCGCCGGCAAGTACGTGACCGAGATGCGCCGACCCGAGAACCGTCGCCTGTACATCATCGACTGGCGGCACCCGTCGAAAGTGCACAACAGCACCGCGGGCGGCGACTGGACCCCGGTCTACGCGGTAGGGACGAAGCCGGACAAGATCAAGCCGGTCGAGGGTAAGAAAGCGCGCCACGCCCGCCTCCAGAGGATTCCCGAGTACCGGGAGGGGCGGAACCTCAAGCGCAAGGCGCGGTACGCGGTCGAGAAGGCGACGAAAAAGAAGCAAGGGATTTTCGCGGCCCTTGGGCTGTGATTCAAGAAAGGAAACGACATGGGAAGCATGCTGAAAATTCATTCCGGCGCCGCGCTGACTATGACCAGCCGCGAGATCGCCGACCTGGTCGAATCGCGGCACGACAGCGTGAAACGGACCATCGTTCGCCTCGTGAAGGCGGTCGCGATCGGTGATCCACCATTGGTGGAATACCTCGATGAGCTCGGCCGGCCGGCGAGTGAAGATCGGATCGGAAAGCGGGACAGCTACGTTATCGTCGCCCAACTCTCGCCGCAGTTCACTGCGCGCCTGGTCGATCGCTGGCAGGAGCTCGAGCAGCGCGCCGCCGACATGCTGCCGGACTTCACGAACCCCGCCGAGGCGGCCCGTGCGTGGGCTGCGCAGTACGAAGCGCGCGAGATCCTCGAGCACAAGGTGACCGCCGACGCGCCGAAGGTGGCATTTGCCGAGGCAGTACGCGCCATCGACGGCGCCTGCCACATCGAGAAGATCGCCAAAACGCTCGGATTCGGCCGCAACAAGTTCTTCAAGCGCCTGCGCGCCGACGGCATCATGCTGGACAACAACCTGCCGTATCAGAAGTACATCGATCGCGAATACTTCACCGTTATCGAGCAGCAGCCCTACACCGACAGCAAGGGCGTGACGCACGCGACCTTCACGACGATGGTGACCGGCGCCGGCCAAGTGTTCCTGGCAAAGCGGTACGCGAACATCGGGGAGGGCGCCCATGCTTAGCCTCGAAGCCCTGCGCCAGGCCGCACAGACGGTACCGGCCGTCCTGGTCGATTCGGCCCAACTGCTCGAACTGCTGGATACGGTCGAGAAGGTAAAGGCCAAGACGAAGGCGGCGAAAGCAGCCCGGGAGATCGACCCCAAGGATGATCGGTGCGCGCGCTGCCTGTACGACATCGTGCTCAGCACGGCTCCGAAGGCCCGTGAGCCGAACTTCGCCAGTTGGGCCAATGAAGTGCGCCTGATGTGCCAGCGCGACGGCCGCACCCGGCAGGAAATCTGCGAACTGTTCCAGTGGGCGCATCAGGACCGCTTCTGGTGCGCAAACATCCTGTCGCCGGCGAAGCTGCGCGAGCACTGGGACCGGCTGTCGATCCAGCGCGCGAAAGCGGCCGAGCCGAAGCCGCGCGGCGACTGGTGGGCGAACGATGCGACCAAGCTTGCCAAAGCCAACGAGGTCGGCGTCGGCCCGGCGCACTTCGGTGAGTCGACCGCCAGTTGGGAAGCCAGGATCCGCGCCGCGATCGACAACGGAGGCAAGCCGCCCGCGCCCCAGGTGTTCGTGCGCCCAACGCTGCCGGCGAATGAGCCAACCCCCGTCCAGGACCAGATCCGCACGGTTAAGGAGCGCGGGTTCCTGAAAGAGATGCTCCGGCAGGCTAACGAAAGGTCGGCCGCATGACGCGCCAAAGCACTGACATCTGCGCTCAGTGCGCGCGATACAAGGTCAAGGAATACCCGGAGCAGGCTGCGCAAGGGAAGGGCAGATGCACCGGGTACGACGGAGGCTTTGCAGAACTCAAGGATCCGTTCCTGCTGTGGTCAACCCGGGCGTGCGTACTGTTCAACATGGACTGGACGAACAAGGATGCGCGCGCACGCTGGGCGGACCGGCAGAAGGAACGAGAGCAGAACAACAACGCAGTTCAAACCCAAACGAAAGGATGACATGAGCGACACGAAAGAGGCACCGGCCTGCAGCATTGGCGACATCAACAGCACCGAAAAGGGCAGCGGTGCGCGCTTCAATGCCGGCAAGCCCGATTATTCGCTGATCCCGATGGGCACGCTCGAGGACGAAGCTCGCGTCTGGATGTACGGCCGGCAGAAGTACGCCGCCTGGAACTGGACCAAGGGCATGGCCTGGTCGGTGCCGTTTGCCTGCGCGATGCGTCACATGGCAGCTTGGCAGCGCGGCGAGGAGTGCGACCCTGAATCCGGCCTGCCGCACCTCGCGCATGCGATGTGCAACCTGCGCATGCTGACCCTGTACTCGAAAACGTTCCCGCAAGGCGACGACCGGCCGGTGAAGGAGCTGCAGCCATGACGCAAACCCGACTCGGCTCGCTGATCGAAGCCGTCATCAACACGGTCATCGGCTTTTCGATCAACTACTGCGCGAACCTGCTGATCTTCCCGCTGTTCGGCTTCCACATCACGCCAGGCGCTAACTTCCTGATGGGTTGCATCTACACTATCATCAGCGTGGTGCGCTCGTATGCGATCCGGCGCTGGTTCAATGCTCGCCTGCATCGGCTGGCCAGCGTGGTCGCGGCATCAGTGGAGGCGCGCTCGTGATCGTGGTCGACCTGCCATTCCCGAGCGCGAAGCTGAACCCAAACCGCTCCAAGGGCGTGCACTGGGCTGCGACATCGGCCCTGCGCAAGTCCGCTCGATCAGCAGCGTACGCCGTGACGAGGGTGACGGCGCTAGGCACGCCCTGGTTTCACTTCGAGCGCAACAAGAACGAGACGGTTCCGCTGGTGATCACCTTCATCCAGCCGGACCGGCGCCACCGCGACCGGGACAACCTGCTAGCCGCCTGCAAGCCGGCGCTGGATGGCGTGGCGGACGCCCTGGAGATCAACGACAGCCAGTTCGACCCGGTGACGATCCGGCGCGAGTACGGTCAAAAGCCGGGAGGGGTACGCATCGAGATCGGCATTGCGGCCGAGCGGCAAGTGAAAGCGGCGTAAGCCTAGGGGAAGCCGCGCGCCACTCAGCGCGCGGTGACCCTGCTGAGTTTAGGCGGCAGTCTTGCGGCGACGCGCGACACCTGCTGCGCCGATCGCCCCGATTGCGAACAAGGCCAGGCTAGCCGGCTCAGGAACTTGCGTAGGATCGTAGTAGGGAATATCGCGGGGAATAAGGAACTGATCTTGGGTGTCCAGGAACGAGGCGAACTCGGCGCTGACTGTCGTCTGAGTGGCAGTGCCGGTATAGGTGATATCCCTGATCGGAACCCGAAGCGGGTAAGGCGATTGCGGGCCGGCTTCGCTGAGAACGCGCATTGTGTAGTCGAAGGTGCCAGGCGCATCTCCTTCGCTAAATAGGAGCCACATCTGCGCGCTTTGCTCTTCCTGCTGCAGGTCCCTCATATACATGTTGGTCGGGCCCATCCCGGTGAAACTGGTGGTGGTCTCGTACACCCAATTGCGGTGGTACGTGTCATAGCGGTCTTGAGGACGGAACCATCCATTGGTTGTCCAGATCGAGAAGAAGGCGACCGATTTGTCTTCCTCTCGAATCACGACCCTATTGGGGCCATATAAAGGAAATTCGGTCACCAGCCCCGGGCCGCTGAGCTCGTACTGGATATAGCCTGCAAAGGCGCTCGTCGAAAGCAGCGTGCCGGCAGCGAGTGCAATTAGTTTCTTAATCATTATTAGTCCCCTTTGAAGTTCCGAACGGAATAAACGTAAAAGCAAAACGTATGCCAAAGGGAAACATTTTAAGAATATCAAATACTTACGCCGCGCCGGAGTTTAGGCTTATTCGGGTTGTAAGGTTTACCGACGATTTAGTGGCCTCTCACGCAAAAATGCTACACATTGCAATTTAGAAAACTTCGTGCGCGGAAAGATTTTTGATTCCTAATGGTAAGCTCCGGTCAGCTTCAACTCAGCTATATTTACTGGAGACCGCCATGTCGTTTGCCGAACGCTACCTCAACGCACTGAACAGTTCGAACCTTCTGGATGACGACAAGCATCACCAGACCGAAGCCCTGGTAGCGGCGGCGCTGGCGGACCTGTCAGGCGGTTCGGGTGTGGTGTTTGGCACAATGCTGGCGCGCGCGAAACTCGACGGCGTACCGCGCGAGGCGCTGTCGACCAGTAGTCCAGCATTGGCCGTTCTGCTGCGCGCCTGGAAGAAGGCAGTCTTCGAGAAGGGCCATGCGCGCAAGTGGCTCAAGATCCAGCATACGTGGGACATGCCAGCGCTCGAAGGCATCTGCAACAAGATTGCACTGCACTCGCTCGCGCACTGGCTGGGAGGTCAATGCACGGCCTGCAACGGCACTAAGATCGTCGCCGGCCGCGCGTGCACGCACTGCGCCGAAACTCCGGGCTTCGAGCCAGTGGCCGGTGAGGGTCTGTACCGCGAGCGTGTCAAGGACATGATCAGCGACCTGGAGGGCCTGCATCAGTCGCACTCCGCGCGCGCGGGCGCAAGGATGCGAAAGGCAGCGTAATGTTGCTGCCCCCTGAACTATCATGCATCAATAGGGACGATCAGTTTCACGCCAGTAGAAAGGATGGTCCAATACCTACCATCAGCGTCTAGTTCGATCTTGCCGTCTTGGCCAGAGAGGACGAAATGGTCCGTTGGCGGCTTGTTGGTGCCGAATGCGTCTACCCGTATTTTGCTAACTTGGTAAGGCCAGCCGTCTGTTCCGGCGATCGTCCATGTATTCAGTATTTTCATCAGGGCCCCCGGTTATGTGTTGACTTCGAGTTTTACACAACAGTATTGCACAGCCGAAAAAACAGGCGTAAACTTAAGTCTTTCAATCCCTCGGTCCAATGTAATGTGCGCGAAAGCGCCACCATAACCCGAGGCAGTCGAGTTCCCAGCCCGCGTTGACCGCCGGCGCTCGTCTGCAAGAATCACACAATTTCCGTTTCGCTCACTTGGCAGATAGCCCTGGAGCACACCGAGCCCGCCCCGAAAGGTCAGCGGGCTTTTCTGTTTCCGCATCACCCTCGAAGCGCAGCGCGTCGGCACCGCTGCATTATCAACTGTCGCCAGGAATGCCATTGGGTCAACCCTGCCTCATGGGAACTTCGACGCCTCACCGGCGCAACCGGTGGTCACACAAAGCCTAAGCCTGACAACCACTTTCCACGTGCGCGGATGACGGCTGCAGGCTTTGTGTGGCTGAAGCACATGTGCAGCCCAGAGTCTGCGCGGACTAAGTACTGGGCGCTTCAGCTGCAACCTATCGGATCACCAAGTCAAGCTCGCGGCCCAAGGCCTTAAGCGCTGCCGCTAAGGTGTCGATTTTCGTTGAGTGGCCGAGATCGATAATGCGGTTCACCTCTTGCGGCTTGATGTCCATGAGGCGCGCCAGATCCGCCGGCCGGACTTTCTGAGTAAGCATTTCGTTCAACAGGAGCACCTTGGCTGAGGCGCTGAGCGGCAGATCGATAAGTTGCTCGCCTTCCTCTGGTGCTGACGGCGCCGGCACGGGCCGACGATCCTCGAAATAGAAGTCCATCGCAGTAAGTAGCGCGTCAGCAGCCATCGCAAGCGCTTCGGCCTCATCATCGCCCTGGGTGATCGCTTCAGGGATGTCGCGGAACGTTACTACAAACTTGTCATTCTCAGTGCGGGTAAAGCTCGCTGGATATTTCATAGTTTTCCTCTGGTGTTGCGGGTTTCGGAGGCGGCGGCGTTTTGGCCGCGGGTGTTGCTGGTGCGGTGCTGGCATGTGCTGCAAGCCCCTTTCGGGGCCTGCCTCACTTGATGTCCAGTTGTTTTTTAATTTCCTTGATAAAGTCATTGTCGATTTCTTTACCAGGGTGCCGAGGGACGGTGGTTTGTTTGCTGTTTAGGTAGACCTTCAAGTGTTTTTTGCCCTGCTTGAATGTCGCTCCTTGATCAGCTAGCCACCGTACGAACTCAGTCTGCTTCACCGCACCTCCTTGTTGTGTTGTCGATGTAGTTATAATAAACAAAAACGTTTATAAAAGCAAGCATTTTTGTTTATTTCATCAAAGGTTTCGCGGGCATAGCTCAGCTGGTAGAGCGAAAGTCTTCCAAGCTTTTTGTCGCCGGTTCGATCCCGGCTGCCCGCTCCAGTGTCTCTCCCCAAGGTCTCTTAGACTTCGCCGCCAGGGCGCAGCAATGCGCCGGCGGTTTTTTATTTGAGGTGCGCGATGCGTCAGCCGGTCATGATGAGAGTCGAGATCGGCGGCGACGTCGTACGCCGTATCGGTGAGGTTGAGATCCTCGCGCGTGACCTGACGGGCCGCCCGACCATCTCGCACTTGCGCCCGCAGTTGCTGCCTGGCGAGATCCTGCGCGAGCGCCTGGGCCGCATCCCCGAGATCATCAAGGCTGACCAATGAACTACGTCGCAAACATCTACCGCGCTGCGATCCTGCGCGCCGTGTTCGGCCCTGCGGCCAGTGAGCTGAAGGTGCACGACATGGCGCGTCTGAACCAGTTCGCTGAACACCTGGCCGACTGCGAGGCGGCCCGCTCGGCGATGCATGCCAAAGGCTACGGCCGCAACGCATCCTCGTTCGTCGAGGTCGTGCGCGACATCCCCGACAACGCACCTTCGATGCTCAAGCGGATGTTCGCACCGCGCACCTTGATCGGCTACCCGAGCCTGGGCGAAGTGCATGACGTGTGGAGCGCGCGATGAGCAACGACTCCAACGTGATTCAGCTGCGGATGCGGCCCTTCCATCAGCGCTTCATCCGCTCCTATCGGGGGTGGCGCGCGGCCGGCCTGTCGCGCATGAAGGCGCTGGCCGCTGCCTGGCGCATCAGTCGTCTGCTGTCGAGCATCCGCTGATGCCCAAACTACAAACCCTCAAGCCGCGCCTGCAGACCGCAGGCAGCCGGCTGCCAACCCTTGCGCCAGTCCGACCCGACACGGTCGAGCGCGTACGCGGCTGGCGTGGCGTGCAGGACCGCGAGCGGGTTCGCAAGCGTGACTGCGGCCTATGCCAGCAGTGCCATCGCGCTGGCAAGGTCAGCGTCGGCGTCGCGGTCGACCACATCGTCCCGCTCTGGAAGGGTGGCAGCGACGAGGATGCGAACAAGGAGCTGCTCTGCCAGCCCTGCCACGACGTCAAAACTGCACGCGAAGCGAAGGAGCGTGCGGGTGGGGGTGCAGCATAGCCTGCGCTAGCGATACAATGGTCATTTCTAACCATTATCGCCATGGAACCTCATAAGCAGCGAAGTGAGTCACAGCAAGAAAGCGTGAAAGCAGAGAACGAGAGCATTGACCTATTGGACGTTTCAAAAGAGGGAGGCGCCAAATACATTCTCGTTCCTGCTCAAGTAACGACGTGCGCTCCACAAAGTCAATCCAGAGTCCAGATAGAGTCTCAACCTCTGAAAATTAAGGTAGATACGGACACCGACTGGCTTGCTGTGTTGGTAACACCCCTTGCGATCGCGATCGCAGCCGGTATCTTCACGTACTTTTCAAACAGGCAGCAGATTCGCAGTAGTACCGCCAATTATCGACACACATGGCAGGTGGACCTACGCAATGCACTTGTTAATTACGTGAGCGCGGCCCAGCAAATATTAGTCAAGGCAGCTTCGAACAACAGATTTCCTTTGCATCAAGACGCTGAGTCGCTGCGGACTCAGCTCCTCAGTGCACAGAACACGATCGCATTGATGCTTGACGCGGAAAAAGACTACGCGAAGAAATTAAAAAAAGAAATGTTGGCCGCTAACAAAGCCATCTTTAGCGTCCCGCCAGAACTCGACAATGGTCATATTGCACTTAACGAGGTTATTGCAGCAGGACGGATTGCCATCGAACGCGCGTGGAAGGATATCCGTCGCGACCTGCACCACGGCGCAAAGATTGAACTAAGGACTGGGGAGGGGCAGGTATAAAGTCTAGGCGCCTTTTGGCGCAGACACCGCACTGTCTCTCACGCGCAGAAAAAATCCCCCTTGGAGGAATTTGTTAATGGCTTTAACAGGCAAAAAGCGAGCCTTCGCCGATGCCGTTTTGGCCGGGTTCTCGAATAAGGAAGCGGCGATTCGCGCTGGCTACAGCGCCGCGACCGCCGCGCAAGCTGGGGCGAGACTTGTTAAAGACAAGGACATCGCTCCGTACCTCGCGGCGAACAAAAAAGCATCGGCGCCCGCTGCTGCAACTCCGCCGCCGCCACCTCCGCCGCCAACGTTTGACGTCGCCGCAGCGTTGATGCACTCCGACCCGAAGGCGTTCTTGGCTGCCGCAATGAATGACGCTGCACTTGAGCCAAAGCTTCGCATCGACGCGGCCAAGGCGCTGATGCCGTTCGTGCACGCGAAGCTAGGCGAGGGCGGAAAGAAGGATCAGAAGCAGGCAAACGCGGAGAAGGTTGCGAGCCGCTTCGGCCAAGCTGCACCACCTCGACTGGCTGCGGCCGGCGGTAAAAAGGTTTGAATATGGCGTGGACGACAGCTTGTCCGGACTGGGAGCGGCGCCTTGTCAAAGGCGAGTCGATCATCCCGCCGCCGATCTTTCCAGATCAGGCCGAGCAGGCGCTGGCAATTTTCAAGCAGCTTCAGGTTACAGACCTGCCGAAATCAGTCTGGGACGAGGCGCTAGGCAAGTACCGGAGCCCAAACTTCGGCGAGTGTAGTGAGCAGTGGGTTTTTGACTTCGTCTCTGTGATCTTCGGCGGCTACGACGCCGAAACCGGCAAGCAGCTGATTCGCGAGTTCTACCTGCTGATTAGCAAAAAGAACACGAAGTCAACCATTGCTGCCGGCATCATGCTGACGGCCGTGATTCTTTGCTGGCGCGAAGGCGAGGAGCACTTGATTCTCGCGCCGACTAAAGAGGTGGCGGGAAATAGCTTCGGCCCCGCGGCTGCGATGGTGCGCGCGGACCCTGAGTTGAACGAGCTGTTCCATGTCCAGGACCATGTCCGCACAATCACGCATCGGGTTTCGCAGGCATCTCTAAAGGTGGTGGCTGCCGACACCGACACGGTGTCCGGCAAGAAATCAGGCAAGGTCCTGGTCGACGAGCACTGGCTGTTCGGCAAGCGCGCGAACGCCGAGGCGATGTTCATGGAGGCTCTTGGTGGACAGGTTTCGCGCGATGAAGGCTGGGTTATCTTCTTGACGACCCAAAGCGACGATCCGCCAGCTGGTGTTTTCCGCGAAAAGCTGCAGTATTACCGCGACGTCCGTGATGGGAAGATCGAAGATCCTCGGTCTCTCGGCGTGCTTTATGAGTATCCGCCATCAATGCTGAAGTCAAAGGCTTATCTCAAGCCAGAGAACTTCTACATCACCAATCCGAACATGGGGCGCTCAGTGAGCGCTGAGTGGCTCGAGGATACGCTGAAAAAGATGCGGGCCAAGTCGGACAGCGCATTCCAGCAGTTCCTGGCAAAGCACCTGAATGTGGAAATCGGCTTGAACCTGCGATCGGATCGCTGGGCCGGTGCCGACTTCTGGGAATACCCAGCTGATCCCACCATCACCCTGGAATCGCTGCTCGACCGCTGCGAGGTCGCCGTAGTCGGCGTCGACGGTGGCGGCCTGGATGACTTGCTTGGATTGGTCGTAATCGGACGCACGAAGCAGCCTGAGACATATTTCCAGCCACCTCACAAGGACGAAAACGACCGGCTGATCCCTGGTCAGCAGGTGACCAAAAAGCGCTGGCTGTTCTGGGCCCATGCCTGGGCGCACCGGATCGTTCTTGAGCGCCGACCGGAGATCGCACCTCGCCTCCTGGACTTTGTGAAAAGCGGCGACCTCACTTTGGTCGACGCGCCAGGTGACGACGTCGAGCAGGTCGCCGACTTGATCTGTCAGGTCAAGGACGCAGGCCTCCTGCCCGAGGAAAAAGCGATCGGTGTCGACGCCTCTGGCATTGGCGACATCGTGGACGAGTTGCTCACGGAAGACCGCGGCATCGACTTCAAGCAGATTGTCGCAATCTCGCAGGGCTACAAACTCAACGGCGCCATCAAAACTACAGAGCGGAAGGTTGCGAGCGCCCAGATGGTGCACGCCGACCAGCTAATCATGGCCTGGTGCGTCAGCAACGCCCGAATCGAAGACAAGGGCAATGCCATCCTGGTCACCAAGCAGGCGTCCGGCAAGGCAAAGATTGACCCACTTATGGCGGGTTTTAGCGCTGTTTCGCTGATGGGCCTGAACCCAGCGCCGAAACAGGCAACTTCTATTTACGACGAGGGCGTAACGATATGAGCATTCTCGACTATGCGACCCTCATCGCTGGCGTCTTGGGCCTCGCGGCTATCACAATCGGCGCGGGCATGATTTTCCTGCCGGCCGGGTTCATCGTGGCTGGCGGTGGTCTCGTGGCCTGGTCGTACATCGTCGCGCGCGCTGGCGCAGGCAGTAAGGGATAACGATGTTCGCCAAACAGTTTTTCGGCTCGCAGACAGGCTCAGGTTCCGGCGGTTGGTTGTCCGGACTTGGCGGCGCACGCTCCGATGCCGGGCCGCTCGTCACCGTCGAGTCGGCGCTGGCGCTCACTGCGGTGCAGAACTGCGTCAGCCTGCTGGCGGAGAGCATCGCCCAGCTCCCGCTCGACATTTTCCGCCGCCTCGAAGACGGCGGCCGGGAGTCGGCCAAGGATCACGCTCTTCACCGCATTCTGGCCTACCGCCCCAATGGGTGGCAGACACCTCTGGAATACCTCGAGCAAAGCCAGATGAAGGCCGGCGCGCGCGGCAACTCGATCAGCATCATCGCGCGAGACAGTGACGGCACGGTCACCGACCTGCTGCCGGTGCCGACCGAATCGGTCCAGGTGCTCAAGGGGCCGGACCTGATGCCGTACTACCGCATCGACGGCCAAGACCCGATCCCGCAGCGCATGGTGCATCACGTGCGCTGGTGGAGCCTGAATGGCTACGTCGGCGTCTCGCCGATCATGCTGCATGCGAACGCTATCGGGCACGCCCGGGCCATCCAGCAATACGCTGGCAAGTCGTTCCTGAACGGTACGGCGCTTTCGGGCGTGATCGAGCGCCCTAAAGAGGCGCCACCGATCAAGGACCAGTCGGTGATCGACCGGATCACAGATCGTTGGCAGCAGATGTATGGCGGGGCGGGGAACGCAAAGCGCGTCGCGATGCTGCAGGAAGGGATGACCTTCCGCGCGCTGTCGATGACCAACGTCGATGCCGAGCTGATCCTGGCACTGAAGCTGGCCAATCTCGACATCGCGCGTATCTACAAAGTGCCGCCGCACATGATCGGCGAGCTGGACAAGGCGACGTTCTCGAACATCGAGCATCAGGCCATTCAATTCGTCATCTACACGCTGCTGCCGTGGATCAAGCGGCACGAGCAGGCGATGATGCGTGACCTGCTGCTGCCGAGCGAGCGCGACGAGTATTACATCGAGTTCAACGTCTCCGGCCTGCTGCGCGGAGATCAGGCCTCGCGGTACGCCGCGTACGCCGTAGCCCGCCAGTGGGGCTGGCTGTCTGTCAACGACATCCGGCGTTTGGAAAACATGCCGCCGATCAAAGGCGGCGACACCTACCTGCAGCCGCTGAACATGGTTGACGCAGCCAAGCCGCTGCCGACCACACCGCCAAAAGCCAGTGCCGAGGCAGTAGCAGAAATCGAAGGAATCCTCGCATGAAAAACCGTTTCCGCATCGCTGGCATGATCTTCAATCAGCCGCTGATGGTGACTGAGGCGATGCTGGACCAGGCTGCGGCCTGGGCGAACCAGCAGATGAGCCTGAACATCGTCAACTTGAGCGTCAACGGCGCCCAGCCGCAGATGATGGAGGATGCCGAGGCTTACGACAGCTCGGCCGCTCGCGCCGATGAAGCGCGCCGGCAGGCGGTCGCAGAGACCGGCGTGGCCATGATCCCGATCCACGGCGTCCTGGTCAGCCGCTCCACGCAGCTGAATCTGTGCGAAACCATGACCAGCTACGAGCAGATCCGCTCGCAAGTGAGCGCGGCGCTGGCGGACCCGGCCGTCGAGCACATCGCCTTCGACATCGACAGTCCCGGCGGCAGCACGACCGGCGCGTTCGAGCTGGCCGACTTCCTGTTCGAAGCTCGTGGCGTCAAGCCGATGAGCGCGATCGTCAATTTCAGCGCCTACTCGGCGGCCTACCTGATGGCGTCGGCCATCGGCGACATCTCGATGTCCCGCACCTCCGGTGTCGGCTCGGTGGGTGTGATCGCCAAGCATCTGGACCAGTCGGCGCGCAACGAGCAAATGGGTGTGAAGGTCACCACGGTCTACGCCGGCGCGCACAAGAACGACATGAGCCCGCACGAGCCGCTGACCGAGCAGTCCATGAAGTTCCTGACCGATATGGTTCAGGGCTACTACGCGCAGTTCGTCGAAGCTGTCGCGAAATACCGCGGCATCAGCGCAGACGCCGTGCGCGGCACCGAAGCAGGCGTGATGTTCGGGCGCGCCGGCGTCGACATCGGCTTCGCCGACCGCATCGAAACCCCGCAAGCGGCCGCTGATCGCATCGCGGCTCAGGCCCGCGCTACCCGCGCGGCGCGCACGACGAAGAATTCCTCCATCGGCGCCCGCGCGAAAGCAATGGCGCTCCAGACCCAAATTTGACCGCGTTCGCGGGACAAGCAACCAAGCCACCTTCGGGTGGCCTTTTCTTTTCTAGGAGAGGCAAATATGCCAACCATCAACGAGCTCCGCAGCGAACGCGCCAAGGTCAACGCCAGCGTCCAAGCTCTGGCCCAGATCGAAGCCAGCGGCGGCACCCTGACCGCTGAACAGCTGACCGAGTTCGCCGGCCTGCAAGCCAAGTTCGGCGAGCTGACCGCACAAATCACCCGCATGGAAGCGGCCGAGACCATCGCCGCCGCCGCGGCGGTGCCTGTGGACCGTGCGCTGAACGCCGCGCACCAGCCCGCCCCGCCGCCCGCTGCCGGCGCTTCGGCCAGCATGCCGGCCCGCCCGCGCACCCCGGAACTCCCTGGTGCGGGCATGTCGCGCATGGTCCGCGCGCTGGTCGTCGCTGGCGGCAACCAGCAAATCGCAGCCAAATTCGCCATGGACAACCAGTTCGGCGAAGACGTGGCGATGGCCCTCAACACCCTGACCCCCGGCGCCGGCGGCGTCCTGGTCCCGGCGAACATGGCCCGCGAAGTGATCGAGCTGTGGCGCCCGCAGTCGGTCGTGCGCCGCCTCGGCGCGCGCTCCCTGCCGCTCACCAACGGCAACATCACGCTGCCGCGCCTGAAGGGCGGCGCAGTGGTTGGCTACATCGGCAGCGATACCGACATCCCGACCACCGGCCAGACCTTCGACAACCTGAAGCTGTCGGCCAAGAAGCTGACCGGCCTGGTCCCGATCTCGAACGACCTGCTGGCATACGCAGGCACCAGCCCGAACGTCGACAAGCTCGTGGTGGACGACCTGACTGCCGCGATGAGCTCGCGCGAAGACAAGGCCTTCATCCGCGACGACGGCACCCTCGACACGCCGAAGGGCCTGCTGGCCTGGGCGCTGTCCGGTTTCAAGATCGCCGCCTCGGCTGGCGACACGCTGCAGAAGATCGAGAACGATCTCAACAAGCTGATCCTGTGCCTGGAAGCCGTCAACGCCAACATGGGCGCGCCGGGCTGGATCATGTCGCCGCGTACCTTCCGCTTCCTGGAAGGCCTGCGCGACGGCAACGGCAACAAGGTTTATCCGGAAATGAAGGACGGGAACCTGAAGGGCTACCCGATCGGCAAGACCACCCAGGTGCCGAACAACCTGGGCGCAGGTTCGAACGCTTCGGAGCTGTACTTCGTCGACTTTAACGACTGCTTCATCGGCGAAGACGAGACCCTGCTGATCGACTACTCGAAAGAAGCGACCTACAAGGACGAGGGCGGCAACGTGGTCAGCGCCTTCCAGCGTGACCAGACCCTGGTCCGTGTGATCGCGAAGCACGACTTCGGCCCGCGTCACCAGGAATCGATCGCGATCCTGACCGGCGTCACCTGGGGCGCCTAACGCGACCTGATCGCCGGCTCGCTACGGCGGGTCGGCCTCATCCCTTCAATAGGAACTGAACATGCAATCGGTCCAATTCATCAAGCCCTGGAAGATCTACAGCCCCGGCGACATCGCTGGTTTCGAGGCCGAGCAGGCCAAGCGCCTGGTCGACGGGGGCGTCGCCAAGGAAGTCGCGGCAGAAGCACCGACAGAAGCTGCCGCAGACGCCAAATCGGCCAAATCGGCTAAGTAACCCATGAAGCCCGAAACCGCCGCCAGGCCCGCCCAGATGCGTGCTCGCCGGCGGAACCGGCTCGTTCGAACACCCTGTCGGAGATCCGCATGATCCATCTGACGATGACCCCCGAGACCTTCAGTGTCCGCGCATACGACAGGCCTGACGGCTACGAAAAGCGACTGCCGTACCGGGCCATCGTCCAGGTAAAGAGCCTCGATGGAAAAATCGCTCACCTGGGCGGCGCGATCGGCACGGTCGACCGCGAAACCTGGAGCGCACTGCTCGTTTTGCTGCGAGAGAAGGGCTTTACCGCGGTAATGCTTGAGCGGCACGGCCGCATGAGAACCATTGAACTACCGCCGATTGAGGCGGACGCCGCCACAGCCCCGTTTAAGGACGCCGACGCATGACCTTCAAGAGCTCCAGTTCGTCGAATCCGCGCACCTATCTGGCGATTCCCGATGCCGCTGCCAGGACGCTTCCGAACGCTCCCTGGGCCCTCGGCTGCGTGGTAGTGCTCGATGGGAACCTGGCTAACACGACCAACCAGTCGCTGATTGTCACCGGCAGCCAGAATGTTGCCAGTTCTTTTCGGCTGGTCATCAATACTGGCATCTCGCAGCCCGAAGTCAACACCTTCCTGAATGCCAGCGCATCCGGCACATCGACGCTGAAATTCACGCCGACGGCGGGCGCTGCTTACTTGATCGTGGTTCAGCGCGGCGCCGACGGCGTCATGAAGACGAAGATGTGCCCGGTGCTCACCACGTCTCCGACGGATGGCTCCGCGGTCGTTACGTCGACGATCTCGAACCCGACCTTGGCCACTGACATGCCGGGCGCCGGCATCGGCGTGGGCGGCGTTCAGTGCATGATGATCGGCGAGCGCGCTAACGACCAGCGCTGCGACCAATCGATCGAGCGCGTGTTCCGTTTCGACGGCGCATTGACCGATCTGGAAATCGCAAAACTTGCGTACGGCCTGGAGCTCGGCGACCTGAGCAAGACGCCTGTCTGGTACTTCCGTCTAAAGGACGGTTCCGACACGGCTGATCTGGGTCCGAACAAATACGCAGTTACGCTGAGTCAAAGTCCTCTGCCGACCGGCACAGCGCCAGGCTACGGCTACGTATCTGTGAACTCGGCGCCAACCGTCACTGCGCCTTCCATGTCGAGCCCGGTACAGGCTGGCACCACGGTCACCGCGTCGTCAGGTACAGTGGCCGGCTATCCGTTCCCGCAGACCACCTGGCAATGGCTGATCAACGGTGCTGCCATCAGCGGCGCCACCAACGCCACGTATGTGCCCACGGTCGACGACGTTGGCAAGACGCTGTCGGTCAAGCAGATCGTCAGCAGCAACCAGGGCACCTCTAACGCTACCAGCACCGGTGTTGTCGTCGCTGCCGCGGCGAACGCGGTCTACGTGACGCCGCCCGACAACGAGCGGATTTACCAGCGCAGCGGGACGAGCGCAGTAGTGCCGTTCTCGGGCACCTATACCGGTACGCAGCCTACCACCATCGAGATGCAGACGTACCTGTCGGACGGCGTGACTGTTGCTCGGGCGTGGTTTAACACCGGTGCGACGATTGCCGCCGGCGGCACCTGGACCGCGAGCATTAACATGCCGCAGACCGCAGAGAAGGTGCGGCCTCAGGTGCGCAGCAAGGATGCGAGCGGGAACATCATAGGGCAGCCGTCGGCAATACATGCGAACCGTTTCGGCGTCGGCGACCTGATCGCTTTCCTCGGCTCATCCAGCGCCGAGACTTGGGATGCCCCGGTCAACGGCACCACGCCGGTGGTCAATACTGTCAGCCGGTTCAAAGACTCTTGGGGCGTCTATACCACGAAGAACTACGCGGACACGATGGCTTCCGCGATCGCAGCGAAAGCCGGTGTCGTTGTTGGCATTCTGCCGTATGGCGTCGGCGGCACCAGCATGGATGACTGGAACGTCACTGATCGGCTGGGCGTGTGGAGCTCGTTCTCGGCGGCTGTGAGGGCTGTTGGCGGTAAGTTGGCGGGTCTGTTCGGGACGCTCGGGTCTAACGACGCTGCGGGCGGTCCTGGTAATGTTCAGTCTCATGCTTCGCACGCGGCTAAGATCCGCCTAACGAATTCCCGAGTGCGCTCTCTGACTGCGCAGCCGAATCTGAATATTCTTTGGAGTGGCTACAACCGCCGTACCGCGCAGAGCACGGGCATGACACAGGCACAGTTCGATACGCAGTCGAACTACGTGCGCATGGCTGAGAACGAGGTGGGCGATGACGCTAACGTCTACCACGTCCAGGCGCTCGATTACGAGTTGAGTGCTGACGGCATCCACCTGACCACCGGCGCGGTGAGTGGCTACATGGCGTGTGCACAGCGCATGGCCTATGTCTGGAACGCGGCGATTTTCGACGGGGTCTACAAGCGTGGCCCGAAGATCACGGCGCTGGTCGCCAGCGGCAGCTCGATCCTCGGCACAGTGCTGCTGCGCGGCGGCGACACCGATGTCGTCACGCCACTAAGCAAGACCGGCTTTGCTGTGACGGACGCTTCTGGTGCGCTAGGAATCACCTCTGTCACCCGCATCGACGCTACGCACTTCAGCATTGCATGCGATCGCGCCCTGGTCAGTCCGGTCCAAGTTACTTATCTGGCTGGTAGCGCACCGCCAGTCGATGGTGCCATCTATGGCAACGGCACCCTTGCTCTGCCAATGGCGGTGGAAACCGAACTGGCAACGACCTGGGTCGAGTCAAGCGTCACTGTCTCGGGCGTCGCGGTCTCGCCATCGACGGCGACCGGGTCAACCACGTTTTCCGCTACGGTCTCGGGCTCTGGCTCGCCATCGCAAACGGTAACTTGGGCGGCGACGGCCGGCACGATCACGAGCGGCGGCGTGTTCACTGCGCCTGCGGCAACGGCATCGGCGCAGACGATCACGATCACGGCGACAAGTACCGTTGATCCGACGAAGTACGGTACTGCAACAGTCACGATCCCGGCCGCGGTGCCGACTGTAACGGGCGTCAGCGTGAGCCCAGGTACTGCGAGTGTCGCTGGCGGGGCGACCCAGCAATTCAATGCAACCGTAGCGGGTACGAATTCCCCGTCGCAGAGCGTTACATGGAGCGCAACGGCCGGCACGATCAGCTCGTCCGGCCTGTTCACCGCGCCGACAGCGACGAGTGCGGCGCAGACCATCACCATCACCGCCACCAGCGTCGCAGACTCATCGAAGAGCGGCACTGCGACGGTGACGGTGGCAGCTGCAGCACCGACGGTCACCAGTGTCACCGTGAGCCCGAGCGCCGCTAGCATCTCGAGCGGCGGTACGCAGCAGTTCTCCGCAGCGGTCGTCGGCACAAATACGCCAGCGCAGACAGTAACCTGGTCGGCTACTGGCGGCAGCATCAACGCCTCAGGGCTCTTCACAGGGCCTGCCGTTACCGGGGCATCGCAGACCATCACCGTGACCGCAACGAGCACGGTCAACACGAGCAAAACAGGAACGGCGGTGGTGACAGTGACAGCAGCGCAGCAGCAATCAGGTGCGGGCGGATTTACTCCATCTACGTCACGCACCCTTAAGGTATTGGCCGGCCGCGGCGGGTTTTCGGCGGAGGGTGGCTTTTGGGATTTGTCGAATCCCGACAAGCCGGTTGGCATCATGGACCCTAACGCGATTCTCGACATCTCTATCGACTGGACGCAGTACCTGGCCGACATCGGTGCGCCGACGCTTTCGCTGGGCGACTTCACCGTCGCCGGGGTCCAGAACGTGAGCGTCTTCGGACGCGGAAACCTCACCATTCTGTTCGCGTCCGCGCTGCCTGGCTCGGCCAGCGCGAGCGTGACCTGCAGGATCGCAACTAACACCACGCCGCAAATCGTGGATGAGCGGACCTTCTATCTCAAGTTCGAGGACAAATGATCGATCAAACGTTCCCGTGCACTGCGAGGGTGCTGAAGGGCGATGAGGCCGTCGAGGCGCTCGCCGCCGCAGCTGCCGCGAGCCAAACCCCGGCAGTTCAGTATGCCAGGGCGCCCACAGCGCCGAGTTCGAAACCCGCCACTGTCCGCGCGCCCACAATCCAAGGAAATACGCGATGAGCACACGACTGATCGTCCCGCCGGTAGGGCTGGCGGTGTCGATGGACGCCGCGCGCACGGCTGCTCGCGCTGATCTGCGGGAGGACGGCACGTCGGCGCTCGACGCTGAAATCGAGCAGGCGATCCGGACGTACACGACCGAGGCTGAGGGCGAGATGTCCCGGGCCGTCATCGAGCAGGTGTGGCGCGTGACGCTCGACTGCTTCCCGGCGGCGCCGCGCGGCGGCCCTGGTGCGATCCCGCTGTCGAAATCGCCGCTGCTGCAGGTCGAGCACGTGAAGTTCTACGACGTCGACGGCATCCAGCAGGTGCTGTATCCGCAGGACTACGAGGCCGACGGCGAGAGCGAGCCGGGTTTCATCGTGCCGGCGCCGGGCTTCGCGTGGCCAGCAACCGCGCACCGCATCAACGCCGTCGAAGTGCAGTATCGCTGCGGCTACGGCGCCGATCACACCACGGTACCGGACGGAATCAAGGGCTTCATCCTGGCGCGTGTCGCCGAGCACTTCGAGACCGGCGGCAAGCCGACCAACGAATACGTCAGGCGCCTGCTCTGGCCCTACAAGGTGTACAACCTATGACGATGAACGATCGCTTCACCCTGCTGAAGCCGTCTGTTGGCCGGGATGCTGCCGGCCAGCCGACGCAGGACTGGGTTGCGCTTCCAGAACGCTGGGGTGGCGTCCTCTTTCAAACTGGCGCTGAGGTGATGCGTGCAAATGCTGCGGTGGTGGTCAAGCGTTGCTCTATCCGGGCGAACTACGACCCTGCAGTCGATGAGTCCTGGCGCGCGCGTCACTTGGGCGTTGAGTACAACATCGCCTCAGTCCAGCGTGATCCAAAAGACCGGCTGAAGATGTTCCTGGTCTGCGAGGCCGCCAAGTGATCGGCTTCGACACGTCGGACCTGCTGCGCGCCGTGGCGGAGACGGTCGGCCAAGTGACGCCGGACGAATCTACGCTGCGCGCGGTGGGCGTCGCCGGCGCCGACGTCTTCCGCGAAGAGGCGAAACACAATGCCGCCTCCCATGCAAAGACCTGGACGATCTACCGAAGCATCATCATGAAGCATTTGCCGGAAGACTCCGACGGTGCGCTGCGCCAGGCGTATCTGGTGACGGTCCGGAAGGGCGACTATGGCGGCGGTGACGCCTTTTACTGGCGCTTCGTGGAAGAGGGCCACAAGTTCGTACCCAGGAACACCAAGATCGGCAAGCGGGGCAACAAGATCGGCTGGGCCGCGCACCGCCGCGCCGCGGAGCTTGAGTACGGCACCGCCAGCGCGCCGGCATATCCGTTCATGCGGCCTGCATACGACAGCAAGAAGAGTGACGCGATGAACGCGATGACCCTGCAGCTGAAAGAGCAACTGGTGAGGAACGCGACCCGATGACAGTCCACGTTGAAGTGCGCGATGCGCTGCGCGGCCTGGCGGGCGACAGGATCTTCCCGCTGATGGCTGATGAGAACACGGCGACCCCGTACATCGTCTACCAAGTTGTCGGCGGCGACGCCCAGGAGTACATCAGCGGCGAGAAGCCTCAAAAGAAGCAGCGCCGCGTGCAGGTTCGAGTGTGGTCCAAGTCGACCATCGAGGCTGCTCAGATCGCCGAGCAGGTAGAGGATGCACTGCGCGCCGCCGTCCACCTGCAGCCGGAAGTGCTGACTATCCCCGCCGACACCTACGACGAAGCCACGAGATACCGCGGGACGATGCAGGACTTCTATCTGTTCTGCTGACCAGCCCAACCCAATCCGAGCCGCCCCGAGCAATCCGGGCGGCTTTTTCATGCCCGGTTCCCGGGCTTTTTTACATCTGAAAGGCCCAAATGCAGCTGCCCAACAACATCTCGTTCGCCATCGCGACCGCCTATGCGACCGCCATCACCCTGACCGCCGTGTCGAACGCTTCCGAGGCGGTTGCTACCGCCACCAACACCCTCGCCGCGGGCGACCTGGTCGAGTACACCGGCGGCTGGAGTCAAGCGAGCAACCGCGTGTTTCGCGTCAAGGCGCCGTCGGGCACCCAATTCACGCTCGAAGGCCTGGACACTAGCGACACCTCGCTGTTCCCGGTTGGCGCCGGCGTCGGCTCGGTCCGCAAGATCACGACCCGCGTACCGATCGCGCAGGTGACCGCTGCAGACATCTCTGGTGGCGACGGCAAGACCGTAAATGTCCCGCTGCTGGACACCTCTGTCGACGTCACGCTGCCCGATGGCTTCAATGCGACGGCCCTCACGCTGACCATCGCTGACGAAATCAGTCGCCCGCATCATGCCGCGCTGAAGGCAATCTCGGACGGCGTGAAGATCGCCGCGCTGATCGGCACCCTGCCGGGCGGCGGCCTGCTGCTGTACTCGGGCTACTGCTCGTTCAACGAGAATCCTTCGCTGTCCAAGGGCAGCGTCATGGCCGTGAAGGCCACCTTCTCGCTGCTCAACAAGGTCGTCCGCTACTAATCGTAGCCGCTTTGCCAGCCGGCGCCGCACTGTCGGCGCCGGCCTTTCCGCCGCGCGGTCGCTCCTCGCGGTCTTTTTATTCCCCATCCTGAAAGATAAAAACCATGGCAGCCAAAAAATTCTCCCTCACCCCGTCGCCGACCTTCAAAGCGCCGGTGTCGATCCAAGTCCCTGGCGGCAAGACCGTCCAGGTCGAGTTCACCTTCAAGCACCGCAACCGCGAAGACTTCCGCGAACTCACCGAAGGCCTGGAGGGCCGCAAGGACGTCGAGATCCTGCTGGACATCGCCAGCGGCTGGGAGCTGGAAGACGCGTTCGAAGAGAAGAACGTGCAGAAGCTGGTCGACAACTACCTGGGCGCCGGCCGCGCCGTGCTGGAAACCTACGTCGCCGAGCTGACGGCCGCCCGCGCAAAAAACTGATCGACGTTGCGACCGCCCTCTATACGTCGGAGCCGACCGACGCCGAGCTGGCGGTCGCCGGCCTGACGCGCGAGGACGTCGCAACGTCGACCGAAGTGTGGCCCGACACCGAAGGGGCCTTCAACCTGTTCCAAAGCCTGCGCACTCAGTGGCGCGTCGGAATGGGCGGCCCAGTCGGACTGGATTACTTCGTGGCCTACCACCGCATGGACCGGATGGGGCTGTCGCCGGCCGAGTACGACCAGCTTGACCGCGATCTGCAGGTAATGGAAGCGGCCGCACTGGCGGTCATGCACGAGCAGGCTGAGGAGCGAGCGGCGCGCAACAGGTAGCACTAGATCAGAGATCAAAAGGGCAGCTTGGCGGGTGGCCAACCAGCGTCTTGCGCGCGAAAGAAGTCTCGCTCATCAACCTCGATTTTGATGTCGATTATGCAGGTTGTTCCCTCAATAGCTCGTACCTCGGCGATGGCTCTGTCGAGGTACGCGGTTAGTCCTGGAATTTTAGCCTTTGGTAGCTTTGCGATTCGGCCGCCTCCGCCGCCCGTCCCAGGCGCATAGAAGCACATGAAGTCAATATGCGGTAGATCCCAAATGACAACATCATCACCGACGTTGCAGAGAGCGGCGACGGCGGGATCGACGTTTAAGGCGCGGAACTCTATAAGAACCATCGTGTTACAGAAGCAGGACTAGCCAACCCACGTTGTGCGCACCATTTCCTCTGTAGCGGCGTCCAAATTGGCATGAGCAACCTGATTGGCTGACGCATTCACAACGATTAGCGGAGCCCCCTTGGCATGAGCGCTCAGTTCATTTGCAACATAATCTGCTCCGAAATCTGTCTTGACAATGAAGATATTCGGATAAACACGGGCCCACCCACCAAATTTCTTCAACGCCTCAGCTAGCGCATGATCGTCTGGAGTTCCAGGCACGGTGCTGATTGAAACGATAACGTTGTTTGCCATTTTCAGGTCCTTTCGTGGATCGCCCTCACTGGGGATAATTTAACACGGAACTATTGTTAAATGGTAAACATCGGCTCTCCGTAATTTTGCTTACGATTCTTCCCTTAGAGATACGGCAGGCTATTTGCGCTGGTGTAACATTACTTTTCCAAGACTAAGGGGAGAGCGATGACAACACTTATTCAATGCGATGGCTGCGGCAAAGAGATATCCAAGCAGGCATCCACATGTCCCGGGTGCGGCCACCCCAACAATAAAGCCAAGCATCTATCCGCAAGCAACGTGCTTGCGACCTTGCTTGGGCTGGTTGTGTTTATTTGGTGGATAGCGCCGAGTGGAGGTGGTCAAGTTGCAATGGACAGCGCTGCCAAGCAAGTCGCAAAAGACGCCGAGGAGCAGTACGACATCGCCCAACGTAGCGGCGATAAGATGCAGGCCTGCGTACATGCCGGGTTTGTATCGGCGGCATATATGCAAGCAAAAGATGAGTCCAGCTATAAGAACTGGCTAGCGATCGAGAAGCGCGATTGTAAGGCCGCAGGTGTTCCTCGGTCTTAAGTAAACATGGCCCGAAATCGGGCAATTTCTCACAAGCCACCTTCGGGTGGCTTTTTTATTGGGCGCCTCATGAGTGAAATCGTCAACACCGCAACAATCAAAGTTGTTGCTGATGCAACTGGCGTTGAGGCTGGCCTTCGCTCCGCAGAAGAGGCTGCCAGCAAGACCGGGAAAAGCATTGACGGCATCGGTGCGGCAGCCGATAAGACCGGTAAGACGGTCGAGGAAGCGGTTGCAAAAACCGGTAAAAATCTCGATAACCTAGGCGCCACCGCAACTAAGACCGGCAGGGCCATAGATGAGGCTGGTCGCGGCCCCGGCTTTGCTGGTGTGGGCGAGGGCGCCGGCACGGCCGCTACCAAGGTCGATCGCGCCACCAAGAACATGGCTGATTCGATCCAGCGAGCAATTCAGGCGCAGATCGCGCTGTCCGCCGGGGCAAAGGGGACAGCCGAGAACTACGCGGCGCTTGCCCAGGTGCGCGGCGTGAACTTAGACGCGCTCAAGCCACTGCTCGCGCAACTGGACGATGTGAAGCGCAAGGCGGAAGTGGCCGCCGAGGCGCAGCGCAAGCTCGACGATTCAACCAAATTCCTTGCGGATCTGAAGTCGCGCTTCGACGGCATCGGCAAGACTGCATCGCAGCTCGCCGAGATGCGAGCGGCCCAGCTTGGGGTAAGCGAATCCGCCGCACCAATGATCGCCCGCATGCGAGAGGCCGAGCAGGGGACGAGCGGCTTGTCGGCGATGCTCGGGCGAGCGAAAGAAGCGCTCGCAGGCCTAGCGGCCGGCATGTCGATTGCCGCGTTCGTGCATCAGGTGATCGAATCCCAGCGAGAGTTCGACAAGCTGAACGCCTCGCTCATCACAGCAACGGGTTCGGTGGATGGGGCGAAGCAGGCGTTCGACGCGCTGCAGAAGTTCGCGGCGACCACGCCGTATAGCGTACAGGAGGCGACTGAGGCTTTCATCCAGATGAAAAATCTCGGACTTGATCCTTCAGAGCGGGCTCTGCGATCGTACGGCAATACTGCATCCGCCATGGGCAAGAGCCTCGATCAGATGGTAGAAGCGGTCGCGGATGCGTCGACCGGCGAATTCGAGCGCCTGAAAGAGTTCGGCATCAAGGCTAAGCAGAATGGCGATCAAGTGTCGCTGACGTTCCAGGGCGTCACCAAGACCATCGGCAACAGCGCCGATGAGATTCAGGATTACCTGAAGAAGATCGGCGAGACGACTTTCGGCGGCGGCATGGAGCTGCGCGCCAAAACCTTGGATGGCGCTATTAGCAACTTGGGAGACTCGTGGGATTCGTTCCTGCGGAAGGTAGCTCAATCGGGCCTTGGGGACGCCACCCGCACCGCCGTAATGGGGCTGAGCGGCGCAATCGATTCCTTGGGCGGCTCGATCAACATCCTGTCAAGCACCCTCATGGCATCAGCCAAGATTGCGACAGCGTACGTCGGTGCATTCGTCGTGGCGCCGGCAGTATTCTCGGCCGCCGCAACTGCCATTGGGACTCTCCAGGTGCAACTCGCCCTCGCGCGCATGGAGATGGCCGCAGGAGCAACGGTTTCGAGCTTGCTCGCCACAAGCCTGGGCGGTGTATCCGCATCCGCGTTAATGGCCGCCGGGGCCCTCGGAAAGCTCAAACTGGCTGCGGCTACCTTGTTCGCAGCATTCACCGGATGGGAAATCGGAAGCTGGCTGAACGATAATTTCGTTCAGGCGCGGGTTGCTGGGCATGTATTCGTCGATTCAATTCTGACCGGCTGGGAAAATATCAAGTACGGTGCCCAGATGTCTTGGGAGGCCATCAGCTTCGCGTGGGACAAGACCGTCGCCACGATGAAGAGTGGTTTTGCGGGTTTCTTGGAAGGGGTTGCGACGGGGCTGTCGAAGGTCGGCGCCACTGGCACATCCAGGGAGATCAGCGCATATGCAGAGGAGTTGCGTGCGGCCTCCAACGCAACCGGTACTTTCGCGAGTCGCACCGCGGCGCTCACAGCCGAGCACGAGCGGTCCCTCGACATCATCGGAAAAACGACTGACCGGCTTGTCAGCAACGAACTCATCAATGCCAGGGTGGTTCAAAGCTCGGCAGGCGGGCTTGCTCGATACAAAACCCAGATTTCTGATGCCGAAAAGGCTGCGCAGGCATCGGCCGACCTGATCGAGGTGCGGCAGAAACTGGCCGGCGTCGATAAGCAATACCTTGAAGACCTCAGCAAGTTGCAGTCCGCGCGTGAGGCCGGCGCCATCGGCGAAAAGGAATACATCGCCCTGGTGTCCCAGCTGGCGACCGAGACTTACGAGAAGTCGTCGGCAGGTAAGGTTTCGGTAGACGCGCTGAAGAAAGAGTCCGACGCCTACAAGTCTTTGGTGGTCAGTATCCAAGAAAAGATTGCAGCATCGGCAGCCGAGGCGGCCGGGCGGGGTGCGTACACGGAATCTCAGAAACTCCAGGTCGCGCTTGATGAGCAGGTGGCGTCTGGCAAGCTTAAATTGAGTGCCAGCCATAAGGCCGAGTACGAGGCGCTCATCAAGCGGCTGTCGGTCAACGAAGAGGTGATCGCATCGAACAAGCGCGCAGCTCAGGGGGCCGCGGATTTCGCCAAGATAATGAAGGATTATCAAGACGAGGTCGACCGGTCTATCGCTTCCACCATCCAAGAGGCGGAGCGGAATGAGCAGCTGGCGGCGACGTTCGGCATGAGTCGCGCCGCCGTCGCAGCGATGGAAGTCGCTCGACTGGAGGAGCAGTTGGCGCAGCGTGCCTCGACTGCCATGACGCTTGATGAGATCCAGAATCTCGAAAAGCTGATTGATGCTAAAAAGCGTGGCGCAGCCGCGTTGGCAAACCTCGAAACCGTGGAGGCAAACAAGAAAGCCTTCGACAAGATGACGGAGGATGCGAAGCGCTCGGCCGAGCAGATCGGCCAATCGCTGACCGACAACATCATGAACGGAGGTAAGAGCGCCGCCGAGTACTTAAAGGACCTGTTCCGGACGCTGATTCTGCGGCCCATTCTTTCGCCAATAGCAACGGATATTGGTTCGATGCTGACCAGTTCTCTTGGTCTTGGCGGGACAAGTGTCGGGCAGGCCACAGCCGGCTCGGTAAGCTCTGGTGCGAGCGGTCTCATCAGCGCCGCGCAAACGGCCTCCAACATGTATAAGGCCATCACCAACGGCTTTGCCGGGTTGTCGGATAGCGTCGCCGGCGGTGTTCAGTCCTTGATGAGCTCCATGGGTTACACGCCCCTGGGTTCGTCCGGCCTGGCGACCGCATCGGGCCAAGCGCTAACACCGCTCGCTAGCATGGCTGGCACGGTGGCAAGCGCCGGCGCTGGCATCCTGGCTGGGCGCGCTATCGGCGGTGCGATTTCCGGTGGCTACGGAAGTAATTCTGCGGTGAACACCGGTACCGCAGCCGGCGCCGTCATCGGCTCCATCGTGCCGGTGCTGGGTACAGCGCTAGGCGCGGCCATCGGTGGCGCGTTGGGCGGCCTGTACAACCGGGCGTTCGGCTACAAAGACAAGGAGATCACTAGCACCGGCATCAGCGGCACGCTGTCGAGCGATGGCACGATGGCGTCGAGCTATTCGAAGTGGAAGCAGGAGGGTGGCTGGTTCCGGTCCGACAAGAGCGGGACCGATACCACGGCACTATCTTCGGACGCCATCGCTGCGATCACGAACGGCCTCAACCAGCTCAAGGCGGTGTCTTCGAGCTTCGCCGATAGCCTCGGTGTCGATGCGGCGTCGATCGCCGATTACAGCAAGACCTTCAACATCGACCTAGGCAAAGATGGCTCGATCACGGACGGCCTGCCCCAACTGTTGACGACCGTTGGCGATGAGCTGGCCACCACCCTGGTGCCGAGCATCATGCAGTTCGCCAAGACCGGCGAGAGTGCAGCGACGGTGCTGGAGCGGCTTGCTGGCGACTTCAACGCTACCACCTCGGTGGCGCAGTTGATCGGCAAAACGGCGGCGCAGGCCTTCGGTACCGTCGGCATCGAGTCGGCCTACGCGCGCGAGCGCCTGGTCGACCTGGCGGGCAGTGCGTCGAACCTGACCTCGTTGGCATCGAGCTATGCGCAGAACTTCCTGACGGAAGGCGAGCGCCTGGCGCCGGTGGCCGCGGCGGTCGATGAGGCGATGTTGAGTCTGGGCCTGTCGTGGGTCACCACCCGCGAGCAGTTCAAACAGGTGGTGGATTCGCTCGACCTGACGTCGCAATCGGGCGCAGAGACCTTCACGTCGCTCATGCAACTGTCCGAAGCCTTCGCTCAGGTGCATGCGGCATCGGACAAGCTGACCAAGACGGAATCGGCAATCGCGGACGAGCGCAAGACCCTGCAGGACCAGCTGGACCAGTTGACGATGACGTCGGCTGAATTGCTGGCCAAGCAGCGGGACGCCCTGGATGCAAGCAACCAGTCGCTGTTCGACCAGGTGCAGGCGGCACAGAAGGTCAAGGACGCGCAGGATGCGGCCAAGACCAGCCTGGGCGACTTCATCACCAAGATGAAATCGTTCTCGGAAACCGCGGCTGGGCTGAACAACAGCCTGGCCCTGGGCGATCTGTCGACGCTCACGCCCGAACAGCAGTACATCGAGGCGCGCAAGCAGTTCGAAGCCACCCGGCAGGCAGCAGCAGCGGGCGACGCGACGGCGCAGGGCAACCTGCAGTCGATCGAGCAAACGTTCTTGCAACTGTCGATGAAGCTCAACGCCGGCGACGCGCAGTATTCGTCGGACTTGGCGACCGTCATGCGTACCAACGACGAACTGTCCACCTGGGCAGCGAGTTCGGTCGACGTGGCGCAGGCTAGCCTGGATGCGCTGAACAACTCGTCGGCCAGCCTGACGGACATCAGCGCAACCCTGACCCAGATCGCTCAAGGCGTGCAGTACCTGCCGGCTGTGCTGACGGGCCAGGACACCTCGATTACCACGCCGACCTACACCATCGACTACTCCCAGTACGGGACCGGTGGCTCGGTCGCGTTGGCGGAAGAGGTGAAGGCGCTGCGCGCATTGGTGGCCGACCTGGTCACCGAGGCCAAGGGGCGTCGTGCCGATGCGCAGAAGCAGTCCGATGGTCAGATCACCGCCGGCGCGGTGGCTGTACGACAGGCCGCAGAAGTCGTTGTTGACGGCATGAAGGAGGCTGCGACTGATGCAGCCTGGGCTGCAGCAAATTCGAAGAGGGAGCCAACTTGATTACTGATGAGCAATTTGCAGCGTGGCTGGCATCGGATTCCGCGCTGCGCTGCATGCTGTTCGAAGTGGGATCGAGTGCAGGTACGCGCTACCTGTCGAACACGATGTACAACGGCAGCTCGGCCACCACCAGGTATGAAGCGGTGGTGGCCGGCGGCCTGCAGGTCACTGAATCGATTTCGATGGATGCAGATGCCAGTCTGTCGGTCGGCGACATCGAGATTTACAACAACGACGGCGCCCGGGATTCCTGGCTAGACGACGTTTGGGCAAACCAGCCGGTGCTGGCCTTCCTGGGCGACGTGCGCTGGGACCGGGCGGACTTCCGCCAGGTGTTCAAGGGCGTCGTGATCGACATCGGCTGCAAGTCGCGCGATCGCCTGAACCTGCGCCTGACGAACCAGCTCGAGCGCCTGAACACGCCGGTTACCGACGTCAAGGTGGGCGGCAACGCGACGAACCCTGACGCTCTGGTGCCGGTGTTGCTGGGGGAGGGTAGCAACTTCACCCCGGTGCAGACCAACCCGAGCACGCTGGAGTACGCGTTCGGCGGCGCTGAGCGACTGGTCGAGGCCCGGGTCGACGGCAAGCCGCGGGAGGTCACAGTAGACCTGACGACCGGCCGGTTCAAGTTCACATCGGCCATTGGAGGTGCGCAGGTGACGTGCACCGCCCAAGGCGTCAAGTACAACGGCTCCTACGTCAACACCATCGGCAAGCTGGTTCAGTACCTGGTGACGCAGTGCGGCAAGGCCAGCACCCGCTTCACCACGGACGAGCTCGATACCGTGCAGTTGGCGGCGTTCGAAACCGCGCACCCGCAGCCCGTCGGCCTGCCGCTGTTCGAGCGGACCAATGTACTGGTAGCGGTGCAGCAGCTGGCCAGCAGCGTCGGCGCCCAGCTCGTGCCGTCGATGGCCGGCAAGCTGAGACTGATCCAGTACGCCGTTCCGACGTCGGCCTCAATCGAGATCCCGCTGTCCCAGCAGATCGACCGCAGCATCACCATCGCCGGCCGCACCGAGGTGCAGGCCGCGGTGAAGGTCGGCTACAACAAGAACTGGACCGTGCAGGACAACCTGCAAACCCTCTTGCCGGCGGCGCACAAGGACCTGTACTCGCAGGAATGGCTGACCGTTACCTCGACGGACGCCGCGGTGCAGTCCGCTTACAAGCTGGATGCGGAGCCGACCCAGATCGACACCTGCCTGCTGCGCAAGACTGACGCCCAGGCCGAGGCCGACCGGCGCCTGGCGATCGTCAAGGTGCCGCGCACCACGTACCGCTTTGAGGCAACTGCCGCCCAGCTGCTGACCGAGCTCGGCTCGGCGGTGAAGCTGTACAGCAATCGCTTTGGCCTGGCAGCCGGCAAGCCCGGCCTGGTTACATCGCGCTCCGTCAACTGGGGCACGCTTCGCATCACCATGGAGGTAACCGTCTGATGGCGGATATTGTCAACGACCGCGACGTCCTGATCATGGCGACGGTGCCGCGCTTTACGCCACCGACCGATCGTGGCATGTTCCTGACGCCGTCGACCGCGCTGTTCAAGGTGTCGTCGGGCGGCATCGGAGCGCCGGCGTCGATCACGTTCCAAGCGCAGCTGCTGAACATGGACGGCACCGTGACGTGGTCGTGGACCGACGGCATGGCACCTACCGTGAACGGCAAGGAATTGACGCTCACCTACGCCAACTTCTCGGCTGTCACCGGCACGATCACCGCACAGGTCACCGTCGACGGCGTGCTGTACACCCAGGTCGCCAACGTCTCCAAAGTGGTCGACGGCTCCAGTTCGAGCGTGCAGCTCCTAGAAGTGTCGACGACGTCGCAGATTTTTAAGGTATCCAAGTCAGGCGCGAACGACCCGGCCAGCATCACGATCACCGCTACGGCGCAAAACCTGACGGGCACGCCCAGCTTCACGATTCCCTACGGTACCGCCACGCTTACCGCAGGCCCCAGCTCGAACCAGAAGATCCTCACGTTCGCCAACATGGCCACCGACAGCGTGACCGTCAAGGTGAGCTTGGGTGGGCTCGAGGATAACGTCACTATTATCAAGGTCCGAGAGGGCGCCGACGGCAGTGATGGCCTGGCGGCGTTGCTGACCAACGAGAGCCACGCGCTGCCCGCATCCAACGACGGCGTTATCAGCAGCGTCTCCGGTGCCGTCACCACGATGAAGGTCTACAAGGGCATCGTGGATGACAGTGACAACTGGACCTACTCGTTCACCCCGGGCAGCTCCGCATCGACCTTGTCCTATACAACCAGCGGCGGCACGCTCGCGGTCACTGGCATGAATGCTGGTGTGGACACAGCATCTGTCGACATCACCGCCAGCAAGGCGGGCGCAAGTTCTATCACCAAGCGCTTCACGGTCACGAAGAGCAAAACCGGTGCAAGTGGAACCGGCCAGCAGGGCCAGCGCGGCAACGTCGACATCTCGGCGGTGACTAACAGCAGCGTATGGTCGGATGCCGAGGCGGTCGCCGCGCTGGCCGCCGCCGGCTACGGCGCGCCGCAAGTGCGTGACCTGGTCAACCTGTACAAGGCAGACCGGACGTTCGGCATGCAGAAGATGTTCAACGGCAGCGCCTGGGTGACGGTCGACTACGTCTACAACGGGAATGTGTTCGTCAAGGGCTCGATTCTGCCGGAGTCGATCGACACCCGCGGCCTGACGATCCGCGACGCTCAGGGCAATATCATCCTGGGCGCTGGCGTCGGCCTGCCGGCTGCCTACGCGGCGCCTGGCACGCTGAACAGCGACCTGAATCCCGCAATCAGTAGTGCTGCCCAAACCGCACTCTGGACGGGCGTATCCGGGCGCCCGAATACTTACCGCGTCATCGCGCGCGGCGGATCGGGGACAGGTAACGATCTGCCAGAGGGCATGTACATCAACGGGGTCGCCCGCGCGTACAGTGCAAGCCGAAGCTACAACCTCATTGTGATCCGTCGCTCGGATTGCGCGGTCGTTCATGCGCTTAATTACGACGTGTACGGCATGGGTGAGACTGCGCAGGGACGTACGGCCTACCACCTTGCAGAGAAGCTGAATTCGCTCTCCTCCGACGTCATCGTAGTCATTTACTCCGCCGACGAGCCGCAGCTACACCGGATGGAGTATGGACTGCCCGATGCGATGTACCGCTGCGGCGCAAGCCCGGCAATCTTCGGCTCGCCGCAGTTCAAGAGCCGCTCGGCTTACATCCTGGTGGGCATCCCGGGTGTTGGCACCGGCGGTGGCGCCGAAGCGTACCAGGGCGACGTCGACAACGACACCGGCGCCTGGTGCGATGTGGGCTTCAACATCAACTCGCTGGGCAATATCGAGATGGGGCAGGGGGTGTACAAGCCGACCTCGCTTCGGGATTACAGCTACGTCGGGGATTACGACGCGACGAAGGGCGCCACGATCGGCACGAACCTGTACGGCCAGATGAACGCATCGAACATCTCGACCTATATCGCCGGGGCCGCGATCGATCTTGCCTTGATCAACAAGGCGAGCATCACCAACCTTGCGGCGCTGTCGGCGGTGATTGGCCTGCTGCGCAGCGCAACGACCGGGCAGCGCTACGAGTTGAGCGACCAGGGCTACCAGTGGTTCAACGCGCAGAACGTGGCTGTGATCCAGATTGGTAACTTCTGATGGCAAACCCCGTTATTCGCATCTGGAACGATGCCGGCACCGAGGTGCTCTTCGACTCATGGACAGACGACGTTCTGTTCTTCGTCGAAGAGCACCCGGTCGAGTCGCCCAACTACACCAACCGCCAGGTGGTCTACAGCTATCCGCAACTCGCCGGCCGCAAGATCGTAGCGTTCATGACGGCGCCATACAACTACGGCTCCCGGCGCGCCTGGGCGTTGCCTAGCTGCCGGGTGAGCTACAGCGGAACCACTCCGGTGGTGACGGTGTTCCTGGATGACGAGCGGACTGAGTTGCCGATTGCTGCTGGCATGTTGACCGTAATGCTGTCGGGAGTGACGCAATGACCGCAATTTCTCGCGTGGTGAATTCCCGCGGCCATTACACGATCGACCGGGAGCGCGACGGCTACGGCTATATCGGCAAGTACCAGCTAGCGGGCGGCATCAGCTCGGTGACCTTCACGTGCGCAGGCTTCCCGCTGATTTTCTTCAGCATCCCTTACAACAAACCCGACCCTGGCTCAAAGGCGGTTCGGGATGCTTACGGGGAGGGGCGATACGGCACCGTCTTGGTCGGCGTGAAGAACAACGGCAACGGCACATGGACGGCGACTGCCATCTCCGGTGCTGGCGAATACCTTCGCGTCTTCGGCAAGGTCAGCCAGAACTGGCCTAATGGCAGCGGACGGGTGCCGAACCTGAAGCTTCGGGGCGACGACGGCACTCTCCACTTCGATGCCGGGGTGCGCATGCTGAAGCTGGCCGGCGACACCTACGACATGGAGCTCGTGCTCGACCACCGCGTGCCGGCATGGACGGAGCCGACGAACAAGTACGACCGCAGCTACACGGTCCCATTCGATTTGAGCAACAAGTCGATTGCGGCAGCCTGCCGGTGCACCATCGGTATGCCGTACGACTACAACTCCTACATCGACTTCGACTCGGGCCAGAGCTACACGCAATGGCACATGACGTACTACGACACGCTGTATGCGGGCGTGGGGAGCACCCTTCAGGTGAGACGCTGCATCACTGAGAGCGGGCCTGATTTCGAGACCACCGGCTTTTACACCGTCGGGGCCAGCACGATCACCACCTACTCGCGCCTGGCCGTGATCGACAACACCAAGTACCCCTGAAAGGACGACATGCCTATCACGAAAACCGTGCAGGCCGATAACGGCATCACGATCGGCTATCACCGCGCAATCCGCGTGGAGGTGGACCTGGTGGCCAACACCGCATTGGTGACGGTGAACTCGCACGCGACCGAGCAGGCAGCAGTCGATAAGCTGCCGCTGGCCTGGCAGTGGCGCATCCCGGTACCGGTCGACGAGCTGGCAGGCGACGAGCCGACGCTGCTGGGCGAGGTCGAGCGCGCGCTAGTGTCGCTCGATGCATCGCCGTTCGCCGGCGGGGAGCGCGTGGACGACGTCAGCGAAACGATCGAAGCGGCCCGTCAGCGCGCCTGGATCCGCATCAAGGCTGCGCGCGCGGTTGCGGAAGACGGCAACTTCACCTACGACGGTGGTACCTACGAAGCTGACAAAGTGCGCATCGGCGGCGCCGTCCAGTTGGCGACGCTGGCCAAGGCCGCCGGCGCCCCGTACAGTGAGACTTGGACCCTGGTCGACAACTCGCAGCGAGAGCTCGATGCCGATCAGGTGATTGCGCTGGGTATTGCGCTCGGCCGGCACGTCTCCGGCGTCTACGCCACCGGGCGCCAGTTACGCGCCCAGATCGAAGCAGCCGAAACCGCTGACGAGGCTCAGGCGATCGGGTGGCCGACATGAACATGCGCATCGTGTACGACAACGCTCTCGAGCGGGCGACGACACTGACCGCATCGAGCGAAGCAAGCAGCCAGATGTCGGCCGCAAAACTGCGCATCGACGACAAGGACACGCTGTGGCGCGCCACCGGTACCGCTGCCGCGCTGCGCCTTGCGTGGCCGACCGCTGAGGTCCTGGGCTGCGCCGTGCTCGCGCCGTGCAACTTCTCGCCCGCAGCGACGATGCGCGTGCGGCTGACGAACGAGACGCCGACCACGAACGTGCTGACGGCGCCAAACGACTTCACGAACGCCGCCTGGGCCCGGACGAACCTGAGCCCGACCCCTGGTGTCGCCGGCCCCGACGGCACGAATAGCGGCACGACGCTGACCGCGACGGCAGCAAACGCCGAGATCAAGCAGACGCGCACCGTCACGGCCGGCCCTAATGCCTCGTCGATCTTCATTCGGCGCCGCACCGGTACCGGCGCAGTCTCGATCCGCAACGCGGCGAACACTGCGTGGATTCCGCTGACGCTTTCTGCCGGCTGGACGCGCGTGAGCAACGACGCCGGCGCGACTGGCACGAGTGCCCTGGTCGACATCCTGATCGCGACGTCAGGCGACGCCATCGACGTAGCCTATGCCCAGCTCGAGGCGGGATCGATGACGTCGTACTACCCCGGTACCCGGCCGCTGGGCTACATCGACGGCTGGCAAAGCTACGCCTACGACAGCGGAGCGGTTCTGTGCTGCCCGGCGCCGGCGGTGAAACTGCGCGGCTTTACTGCGACCCAGGCGGCGAGCGCGTACGCCTACGGTGGCGGCACCTATGCCGTCGTCTGGTGCCCGCAAATGCAAGCGGTGGGCATGGCGATCGACATCGTAGACCCGGGCAACCTGCAGGGCTACCTGGAAGCGGCCTGCTTGGCCGCCGGGCCGTACTGGTCGCCACAGTACAACGCGTCGGACGCATCGCTTACGGTGGTCGACACGACGGATCTGTACCGCAAGGCCTCCGGCGCGCAGGGAGCGGACCGCGGCTTTACGTACCGCCGCCTTCCGGTCGACCTGTCGGTTATGCCGGCGCCGGACCGCGCTGCGTTCGCGAACATCACCCGCAACAGCCGGGCCTACCCGATCCTGGTCAGCGTCTACCCGGGTTCGGCCGATGCTGCTCTGGAGCGCGACAACATGGTCTACGGCCGACGCACGAAGGATTCGGACATCGCCATCCAGTACGCAACTGCCTATGGCAGCACGGTCGAGATCGAGGAGATCTGATGAAAGGACTCGCATGACACTACGCGTCGCTTTTTACAAGGGCACGCACGCCGGCCTGCCGGGCGTCTATAACCGCTTGGTTCGCTGGTGGACGCGCAGTCCGTATTCCCACGCCGAACTAGTGTTCTCGACCGGCTACGCCGCCTCATCGTCGCAGATGGATGGCGGCGTGCGCTTCAAGATCATCGACTTCGACTCGGCCCTGTGGGATTTCGTCGAGGTGCCGGCTGGCCTGACGGTCCTGGCCTGGCTGTGGTTCGAGGAGCACGAGGGCCAAGCCTACGACCTGCTGGGTAACGTGCATTTCGTACTCTCGCCCGTTTCCGACGACAAGCGCAAATGGTTCTGCAGCGAGGCGATCGCCGCGGCGCTCGGCATGCCGAACCCTGAAAGATTTGACCCGGGCACGCTCCATGCGGCCCTGACCTACATGACCCAACCCGCTTCGGCGGGTTTTCTTTTATCTGCAGTGCCTCCCAATCCATGAGGACGAAAATTATGAGCGAACCAATTTCCAGCGCAGCAGCTGGCGCAGCTGGCTGGAAACTGCTAGGCGGCGCGGCCGGTGCAGGTGCCATCGGTGCCGGCCTGGCCTCCATCGTCGTCATGTGCGCGATGACGCCCCGGAGCCCGAAGGAGTGGGCTGTCGGGATCATCTCGACAGTCGCCGCTTCCGTCGGTGGCGGCGCTGCCGTCATCCAGCATTTTGGCCTTCAGGCCTGGGCCAACACGCCAATCGGCCTCGTCGCCATGTTCGGCTTGGTATTCGCCTGCGGCCTGCCGGGCTGGGCGGTCGTACGCTGGCTGTTTAACTACATCGCCAAGCGACAAGGCGCCGACATCTCGGAAGTGATTCATGACGTCAAGGAGATCATCTGATGACGCCCGCTGAGTTCATCGCCCAGATCCTGCCCGGCGCCCGCGCGTGCCAGAGTGCGACCGGCATCCCCGCTAGCTTCACAATCGCCCAGGCGGCCCTGGAATCGGGCTGGGGCAGGCGTGCGCCTGGCAACAACCTGTTCGGCGTGAAGGCGGATAGGGCCTGGAAGGGGCCGACCGTCGACGTCCCGACTCACGAGGTCATCAACGGCAAGCGCATCGCCATCACCGACAAGTTCCGAGCCTACCCGAGCTGGACCGCCTGTGTGCTCGACCGGGCGGCGTTCTTCAAGGCGAATCCGCGCTACGCCGCCTGCTTCCGCGAGAAGACCGGCGAGGGCTGGGCGCGCGCGGTGGCCGCCGCTGGCTATGCGACTGATCCGAGCTATGCCGCGTCGCTGATCGCGGTGATGCGCGGTCGGAACATGGCGCAGTACGACGCGGTGCCAGCCAGGGCGAAAGCATGAGCGTCGAAACCGCATTCCTCCTAGGTTGTGGTCTTGGCGCCCTGGTTGCCGGCGTCGTTGTGATCTACGCCGTTGGTACGTGCATGCCCTACAAGTGGAGGCGAGGGTGATCGCCGCCACCCTGGCGCGGTACAAGCTGGCCGCCGAGATCCTGGTGTTCAGCGCGCTGGCCTGCGCCGGCGTCTACGGTGTGCACCGGGTGCTCGAGCATGCGCGCGAGGCTGGCAGGGCTGAGGTCCGCGCCGAGTGGGAACGCCAGATCGCCAGGGACGAGAAGGCTGCAGCTGCCATCACCGAGGCCTGGCGCGGCGCCCGCGACAACGCAATCACCGATGGAGCGAAACGTGAAGAAACGATCCGCAGCCTGGCTGCTACCTCTGCCGCTGCTGCTGGCGGCCTGCGCGACGCCGTCGCCAAGATCGACCGGGCCGTGCCCGACTATTCCGCCGATGCCCTACGTGCGCTCACCAGCACCTACGGGCAGCTTCTTGCGGAGTGCAGCGGACGACGCAGCGAAGTGGCAGAAGAGGCTGAGCGACTCAACAGCGAAAAGCGAACCTTGATCGAGGCCTGGCCCACCAGCGCGCCGGCGCCCAACACCAAGCAGTAAGAAAGGCATGCATGACTCAAGCAATCAAGTACGACCCGAAGCTGCGCGAATACGCGACCCCGCAACAGGCGATCTACCTGGACGCCGTCATCGAGCACGGCGGCGAGCGGCCGGCAGCCCGCGCGCTGGGCGTGAGCAAGAGCGCGGTGCAGGGCTCGCTGGCGCGCCTGAAGGTAGCCGCAGCCGCCCGCGGCTACGCGCCCGAGTTTGACCTGAAGCACCCGGTGGCGCCTGGCCAGATGCTCAAGGGCACGTCGACGCTGTACAAAGACGGCCAGCCGGTGCTGCAGTGGGTAAAGACCCGGGCCGACCAGGCGCAGCTGGAAGAGTTCATGCGCGCCGCCGCCGAGGCGATGGCCGAGGAGTTGCCACGCGCCCGGCCGACTAAGGCCCCACGCACGACAAACGATAAGCTGGCCAACCTCTACACCCTGACCGACAGTCACGTTGGGATGCTCGCGTGGCATAAGGAAAACTTGGCCGCGAATGGGGACTGGGATCTGACGATCGCCGAGCGCACGCTGGTGGGTTGCTTCGAACACATGGTCAAGGCAAGTCCACCTGCGCGCGTTGGCATCGTCGCCCAGCTCGGCGATTTCCTTCACAGCGACGGCATGGGCATGATCGAAGGCCGTACGCCCACCTCTGGGCACGTTTTAGACCAGGATGGCAGGTTCGCGAAGGTCGTTCAGACGGCCATCCGGATCCTGCGACGCGTCGTCGGCTTCGCCCTTGAGCGGCACGAGAAGGTCGTCGTGCTGATGGCGGAGGGCAATCACGACCTGGCGAGCTCGGTCTGGCTGCGCGCCATGTTCAAGGCGCTGTACGAAAACGAGCCCAGAGTCGAGGTGATCGATTCCGATTTGCCATATTACGTCTACCAGCACGGGAAAACCATGCTGGCGTGGCACCATGGGCACCTGAAGAAAAGCGATCAGCTTCCACTCCTCTTTGCCGCGCAGTTCCCGCGGCTGTGGGGCGACACGGAATTCCGCTATGCTCACACGGGGCACCTTCATCACCTGGCCGAGAAGGAGCACTCCGGCATGTATGTGGTTCAGCACTCCAACATCCCGCCGCGAGATGCCCACTCGTCGCGCGGCGGTTGGATGAGCATCCGGCAGTGCACAGCCATCACCTACCACAGTGAGTTCGGCCAGGTCTGCCGAAACACGGTCACTCCAGAAATGCTGGTGGCAGCATAGTGGAATAGATGCGCCTCTCGTGCGGCCGGGTCAGGACCCGCATGGCGATATGGAGCGGCACACCTGCCTCAGAAAGTGCGCGCGCCGCTACAATATTGCCATGTGCCTGGGCGGCATTCACGATAGCATCAACGAGTAGCGCGGTTGCGCGGTCAGTTCGGCGGCTCATATTGCGATTCTGGCACGCTTTCGCGAACGGTGTTTGATCTATATCAAGCTGGGTTGATATACTGTCTAAATGTACAGTATCGTCAAATGCTTACGAGACCGCGGCGCGCCGCGTACTAATCAGGAAATTGCCGCCGACGAGGGCTTCGAGGGCGAGCTGCGCTTTTCGTCGTCCGGCGCCGCTGCGGTTGCGATCCTGATCGAGCCCGACGACGAGCACATGCGCCCGATCATTCCGGCGCTCGAGCATGCCTGCCTGGTGGCGATGCATGTCGACATGATGCGGTTCCGCGGTATTGAGCGCGATAAGGCTGGGGTAGGGTACGAGCAGGAGTGGTCGGTGAGGATCATCGGGTACGGTCCGCCCGATGTCGATGATCTTCACTTGTAGGCTGCTGAACTGGGGTCGGCGTCAGGCTGCGCTCGAAATAACAATGACAGGTGCTGGCTTTTGAATGGTGCCGCAATAGTCCGCCCACACCTGCATGAGCACCTTGCGCTTCTCGATTAGATCGCCGCGTCTGTAGGCCGCCTCCACCTTGTCGGGGAGCTGGTGAGCCAGGGCATGTTCACATACCTCTCGCGGGAATGAGTTTGCGGCCGACTCCGCGCACCAGTCCCTAAATGTGGACCGAAAGCCGTGCACCGTCAGGTCATCGCGCCCCATCCGGCGCAGAACCGCCGAGAGTGTCATGTTGGACAAGCCGACATCCTTTCGCATTCCAGGGAATACGTGATCCTCAACCCTATGCATCGAGGTGACGACCGCGAGTGCCGCTGCTGAAAGGGGTACGCGGTGCTCCCGGCCGGCCTTCATGCGCTCCTTCGGCACCGTCCAAATGGCAGAGTCCAGGTCGATTTCACTCCAGAGCGCACCTCGGACTTCGCCGGATCGTGCAGCCGTCAAGATGCCGAACTCCAGTGCGCGCGCAGCCACCCCGCCGCAAAGCCGCAGCTTCACCATGAAGTCGCCGATTTCTTGCCAGGGTAGCGCCGCATAATGCTTGACGCTGGTGATCTGGCTCGGATCGGCCAGCAGGTGCTCGAGGTGGCCGCGCCATCGCGCTGGGTTATCGCCGGCGCGGAAGTGGCTTACGGTAGCCCAGTCCAGGATGCTTTCTATCCGGCCGCGCAGCTTGCTCGCCGTCTCGGTTTTCGTCGTCCAGATGGGCTCCAGTACCTTCACGATCAATGCGGTGTCGACTGAGCTTACCGGCAGGTTGCCAATGATCGAGCTTGCATAATTTCGGATGGAGGATTCCCAGTGCCTGGCATGTCCCTCCTTTTTCCAACTGCTCCGGTGGGCCTTAATGTATTCCTGCGCACAGTGGTCGAAGGTCACAGTTTTCGCCTGCTCCAGGGCAATCGCTAATTTGGCTGCGTTCCTGGCTTCGAGTGGATCGACACCGTCAATCAAGGACGTGCGATAAGCCTTTGCCTTCTCGCGCGCCTGGGAAAGGGTGATAGTATTCAGGGACCCAAGCCCCATCTCCCTTGATTTCTTGTTCAGGGTATAGCGGAAAATCCAGCTTTTCGTGCCAGCCTTGGAAACCTGCAGGTACAGGCCACCTCCATCGCTGTAGTACCCCGGCTCATTAGCGCGCCGTACGGCTAGCGCGCTTAATTTATCAACAATCCTTGCCAATTCCTACCCCCATTTCTACCCACAGGCACTGAGCGGATTGTACCGTATTCAGCCGAACTCAGCCGGACGAAGGCGGGGTGAATATCCCTTAAAAATCAAGTACGTGCGGATGATGTCGGACCTCGGCGGACATCAGTTTTAAGGATGTCCTCGCCTCACGAATTTCCTCCGCATCGCGCTCCGAGAGCGTGTCCACAACAGGTTCACCACCGCCCGCTTCGGGCAAGCAACCGCATCGATGCCGTGCCTGGCAAATCAGGCCGCCCGGCTGTATGGCGCCAGTGCGCGGCGACATCGAACAAGGCCTTTCACGACTTGCAGTCTGCTGCAGGCGCAGCGCGAACTATTTTTCACGGGCAGATCAGCTTTCATGACGCAGGCCGAGTTCGCGGTTGGCCGGTACCGCCACGTCGATCAGCTTCGGCCGCGGCAGCTCGAGCCTGGCCATCAGGTCCACGAACTCCGCTTCGGTGCGATCCGCCAGGCGCTGGTTGTGACGCCTTTCCCAGCCGATCGTCGACACGTTGCGGCCATGGTAGTCGTGGCCCGGCCAGACCCTGGTGGCATCTGGCAGCGTGAACAGCTTGCCGGTGACGCTCGCATGCATCGCCGCGGCGGAGCCGCCCTGGAAATCGGTGCGCCCGCAGCCGTCGATCAGCAGCGTGTCGCCGGTGAACAGGTTGCCGCGCCAGAGAAAACTCATGCTGCCGGCGGTGTGGCCCGGTGTGTGCAGGGCGCGCAGGGTCTCGCCCTGGCCGAAGGGGACGATGGCGCCGTCGGCCAGCTGGTCGTCGGCGCCGGCGATCCCGCAGCCGCCGGGCACGCCGGCGCGGGCCCCGGTGCGCTCGCGCAGCCGGCCGGCCGAGGTCACGTGGTCGGCGTGTGTGTGGGTCTCGAGCACCCAGGCCAGCTTCAGGCCGAGGCGGTCCAGCAGTTGCAGGTCGCGCTCCAGGTGGCGGTGCACGGGATCGATGAGGACGGCCGCTGCGTCGTCCGCCGCCAGCAGGTAGGTAAACGTGCAGGACTCCGTGTCGAACAGCTGGATGGGGTTGACGTGCATGATAGCTTCCTTGGAATGGTTGTCGGTGCAGCCGCATGGCCGGGAACAGGGTGGCAGCCGGCATCCCGCAGCCACCAGCGCGGCCACAACGGCGAACGTCCCGTGGATGGCAGCGCCGGCGGTGCGGATGGCGATGCGGCGCCGGCCAGCATGCCGGCAAGGGTACCACCGCGGAACGGCAGGGCGATCGTCTTTTGCAGGTCGCCCGCGGAGATCGACAGGGCGAGCGTGTGCGGCGAGACCAGGAAGATGACGGCGAGCGAGGTGGCGACGCGGGCGGCCATCGGCAGGTCGGTGCAGCGCTGCGGCGCCGGCACGATGACGCCGCCGCCGCCGCCGCCCACGCCGCGCCGCCGTCCATGGCGCACGAGCCGGGAGGGGCGTCGAGGGTGAGCGGGGGATGCGTCATGAATGGCTTCGGGTTCGGACAAAAGCGGCATCTTACGCCGGCCCATGGCGATCCGGCGGTACGGAACAATCGGCTTCCGCGCCGCTGTATCGAGCGCCGTGCCGGTACACTTTCCCGCTGTTCGCCAGCGCCAGCATCCCGGCATTTCCATACCGGTCGCGCCATCGATACAGCACGACATAAAATCCGATATGCGGCTGGCCACGGCGGCCCGATTGGTTGTAGCTTGTCTCATCCATTTTCAAGCCACGGATGCACTCACGATGAATGCTGCGATCGCCCCCGACCTCGTGTCGGAGACCGAGGTACGCGACCGGCTGCAGCGGCCGGCCGGGCCCCTTCTGCTGAACTTTACCGCCGGCTGGTGCCAGCCGTGCAAGACCTTCGCGCCGGTGCTTGGCGCACTGCAGCGCGCGCACGGCGACCGGATCGAGATCATGCGGGTCGACGTGGATGCCTGGCCGGCCCTGGCGCGCGAATTCGAGGTGCGCGGCGTCCCGGTCTCGATCCTGGTGCGCGACGGGGTCGAGCAGGACCGCTTCGTCGGCGCGAAGCCCGGGGCTGCCGTAGCGCGCTGGCTGGCCGAGCGCGGGGTGGCGCTGGCGGCGGTCCCGGCGGATGACAGGACGCCGCTGTCCCACGGCGCGTTCTACGGCGACGACAGCCTGAAGCAGTTCCTGGTCGAACGGCTGTACCGGCACATGGACCAGGGCCAGGTAAAAGGATCGGTGTTCCCGTCGTGGCAGGACGGCAGCGGCTCGGTGTCGGCCGCCCTCGTGCACCATCCGGCGCCCGAGGTGTTCGAAGCAGTTACCGGACTGCCGTACGGATTCGCCTTCGCGCTCGAATTCCTCAGGCTGGAACAGCGGCGCGATGCGCAGGACATCTTCGCGGCGCTGGCGCCCGGCCAGGAGGTGGGGCAAGTCCCGCTGCGCCTGATCCATGCCTGGCTGGGCGCCGAAACCCTCGACTGGACTGCGGCGCTCGATGCCGAACCCTACGACACCCTGAGGCAGCGCTGGCTGGCGCTGAGCGGCGAACTGCTCGGCGGCGCCGATATCGCCAACGAACGCTGGATCGAGCTGGCCAGGGCGGCGCGCGCGCTGAACACGGGCGGCGATGCCCATCACCAGCTGGAAGACGACCTGGCCACGATGGTGGAACACCTGTCGCCGCCGTCCGACGCCCGCGACATCGGCGCGTGGGGCCTGATCTTCCGGCGCGCCGGGTTTGCCATGGCCCGGCTGGCCGAGCACCGGGAAGGCTGGACGGAGGAAGACATCGCGAAGCCGCTGCTGCGTCATCGCTTCTTCGAGAAGCACGTCCCGGTCGATGCCGAAGGCGGGTTCGACCGCCAGCTGTTCGAAGCGAAGCGGGCGGAATGGGAAGCCGACAACGCGGCGTTTCTCGTGCGCGAAGCAGCTTTCATGGGGGCCGGGCGTTTCGTCGACGTCTGGACGGCACTGTATGCCCCATTCCGCCCGGTGCTGGTGGACATCCTGCGCAGCACCTGACGCAGGCGTCATCCATCCAGCCCATGACGCCTCCCTATCGCGCAACGGCCAACGTCGATCCGAGATTGACCATCGACCTCGCCCGGCACTACGTCCGCATCGCACTGGGCCACGTGTCCAGGGAGTACCCGCACAAGGCCGACCATGTGATGGACGGGCCCGGGGATGTCTATCTGCCGCGCCGGGCGCACCCCGTGTTCTACGGCAGCTTCGACTGGCATTCCTGCGTCCACGGCTTCTGGCTGCTGGTCCGCCTGCGGCGCATGTTCCCGGCGATGCCGGAAGCCGCGGCCATCGAAGCGCTGATCGATGAACGCTTCGCCGACGACAACATCCGCGCGGAGCTGGCCTATCTGGCACGCGCTTCGAGCCGCGGTTTCGAACGGCCTTACGGCTGGGCATGGCTGCTGAAGCTGGCCGCCGAGCTGCGCGCCGACACCAGTCCGCGGGCCCGGCCATGGGCATCGTCCCTGGCGCCGCTGGCCGACGCCTTTGCCGCACGTTTCAAGGCTTTCCTGCCGCTCCAGACCTATCCGGTGCGCGCGGGATCGCACGCCAACTCGGCTTTCGCCTTGATTCTGGCGAGCGACTACGCCGCCAGCCACGGCGACCAGGCATTGCACGACGCCCTGGTACGCAGCGCGCGTGCCTGGTTCGGGACCAACGCCGGCGCGCAGGCATGGGAACCCTCGGGCGAGGATTTCCTGTCGCCCACGCTGTGTGCGGCCCAGGCCATGCGGCGGCTGTTGCCGGACGATGAATTCCGCGCGTGGCTGGCGCGCTACCTCCCGGAACTGCATGCAGCCGCACCGGCCAGCCTGTTCATACCGGCGATCGTCAGCGACCGCAGCGACGGCAGGATCGGCCATCTCGACGGCCTGAACCTGTCGCGCGCCTGGGCATGGCGCGACCTGGCCGGGGTCCTGGCGGGAAAGGCGAGGGAAGCCGCGCTGGCGGCCGCGCAGGCCCATCTCGATGCAGGCATGCCGCATGTCGCCGGCGACTACATGGGCGAGCACTGGCTTGCCACCTATGCGGTACTGGCGATGAGCGAACGCTGACCGTTGCGCATGGCGCGCGGGTGAATGAAAAACGGCCTCCGCAGAAGCCGTGGCATGCGGTGGCGTACTGCGCTCAGGCCGGCGCCGCCTCACCCTTGGCGAACGCCATCAGGTCGAGCACCTGCAGTCCGGCCAGGTCCTGCACGATGTTGCCGACCGATGCCGCCCGGCTCGGCGTTCCGGCGCGCAGCCAGCGGTCGGCCGCGGTCCTCACCTCGGCCAGCGTGCAGGCCAGCACGCCGGCGCGGAACCGGCGGCGCGCCGCCAGATCGATGCCGCGCTGGTGCAGCGTCCAGGCCGCGAGCACCGTGTCGAAGGGCGAGGCCGGGTGGTCGAGGTTGCGGATCACGCCGACGATCGCTTCCTCCAGCTGCTCCTCCGAAAACGGCATCGCCGTCACGGCATCCAGCGCGGCCGCGAAGGCGGCATAGGTGCCGGCCAGGCGCGGGTCGCGGTAGGAACCCATCGTGAAGACGCCGGCGCTTTCCTGGTAGCCGGCGAAGCCTCCGTAGGCGCCGCCGCGCTCGCGCAGCGCCTGGTGCAGCAACTGGTTCGACAGCAGCTGGGCCGCGACGGCCAGCGCCGGCGCGTCGCGGTGGCGCAGGTCGGGCGCCGTCCAGGCGATGTGGCAGTGGTTGACCTGGCTGGGCGCATACAGGGCCAGGTTGGCCGGTGCCTGCATGGGGCCGGCCGGGCGGACCGCCGCCGCTGGCGCGTCATGCAGGCCCTGGGCGGGGAACAGGGCGCTCAATGCCTGCGCATCGTCGCCCGCGCCGGCGCACAGGATGGTGCGGCGGCAGGCGGTCAGCCGCTCGTGCAGGCGTGCCAGGCGTTCGCTGATCTGCGCGAAGCCTTCGGGCGTGGCCAGCAGCGCCTGCAGCCCGGTGAGGAAGGGCAGGAAGGCCGCGCCCTCGGTCGCATGTTCGTAGGCGCGCAGCGGCGACAGTGGGGCGGCGGCCATGGTGCGCGCGTAGCGGTCGCCGTCCTGGGCCAGGCCGTCCAGGCGCTGGCGCGCCATGCGTTCGATGAGGAAGCGGATGCGTGCCTCCTCGTCGAAGCGCGCGCGGTACACCCAGTTCTCGAGCACCGCGGCGATCTGCGCATGTTCCTCGCGCAGCGAGGCGGCGAAGAAGTTCATCGATACCTGCAGTGCGCCGCCGTCGCCCTGCGCCGCATTGGCACCGATCGCGAAGCGCGACACCTGGGCGTTGCGCCACGCGCCGGCTTCCTCGAAGCCCATGGCGGCGACACCGAGTTCGCTGCGCAGGCCGGCATACAGCGCCAGCCAGGGCCAGTCCGCCTGCGGCAGCGCGCTGGCGTCGAGCTGGACGCGCGCATACGAAATCCCGTTCGATGGAATGCTGAACAGGTAGTTGCCGTCGCCGGATTCGGCGACCGCCGGCAGCGGCTGCGGTTCGCGCCCGACGTCGGCCGGCCGGATGCGCGGCAGTACGGAAGTGTCGGCCGGCGTGCGCTGAAGCGCGTCCAGCGCGCCGGCTTCGGCGGCAATCTGCGCGAGATCGTCCGGCGACAGCGTCGCATGAATGGCGTCGAGCCGCGCACGTTCCTGGTCGGCGCGGGCCGTGAACCAGTCCGGGTCGGGCTGCACGCGGGCGTCCAGCCGCGCCGGATTGTCCAGCAGGCCGCGCACCATGCGCGGGAAGAAGGCCGGATCGGCGACGTCCTGGCGCAGGCGAGCCAGCACCTCGGCATTGTCGAAGGCAGCGACGGCATCGCCGCCACGCATCACGACCGGCACCGCGCCCAGCATCCGCGCCAGCACGTTCGGCATGCGTCCGCCCGCGGTGTCGCGCTGGCCGTAGGTGATGTCGCGCAGGGCGGCCTGCAGCGCCGCGGCCGGCACGCCGGTGTCGGCCACCTGTTCCAGCGTACGCCACAGCAGACTGCGGGCATCTTCCACCTGTTCGGCCGTCAAGCCTTCCATGCCGGCGTGGAACAGGATCTGGCGCGCGTTCGCATCCATGCCGTTGATGCGCGCGGGGCGGCCGTAGCCGGCCGATTCCATGGCCTTGCGCAGCGGCGCCGCGGCGTCGCCCAGCAGGCCGGCCTGCAGCAGGCCTGCGTGGTGGAAGGCGACCGGGTCGGCCGCATCGCCGAGCACCCAGGACAGCTGCACGCCGTGGTCGGCGCTGCCGCCGCTGCGGGCGGGAACGGCGATGGTGGCCGTGCGCGGCGCCGCCACGCTGGCCAGCTGCGGCAGGCGGCGCGGCGCCTTGCCGGGCAGCGCGGCCAGCACGCGTTCGGCGATGCGCTGCTGGACCTCGCTTGCTGCGATCGGGCCGGACGACATGAACACCGCCTGCGACGGATGATAGTGGCTGGCGTGGAACGCCTGCAGCATGGCGTGGCTCAGCGCCGGGATGGCGAGCGGGTCGCCGCCCGACTCCACCGCGTAGGTGGTCCCCGCCAGCAGCTGCCCGGTGAGGCCGCGGTACAGTGCGCGCATCGGATCGGTGAACGCGCCCTTCATTTCGTTGAAGACCACGCCCTGGTAGTTCAGCTTGCCGTCTTCCAGCGCGTAGCGCCAGCCTTCCTGGCGGAAGTTCAGGTAGTCGAGCCGGGGGAAGAAGGTGGCGTCCAGGTAGACGTCGAGCAGGTTGAAGAAGTCGTTGCGGTCCGTGCTGGCGAACGGATAGACCGTGCGGTCGGCATAGGTCATCGCGTTCATGAAGCTGGCCGTCGAGCGGCGCATCATCGAGAAGAACGGGTCGCGCACCGGGTAGCGCTGCGAACCGCACAGCGACAGGTGTTCGAGGATGTGGGCGCGCCCGTCGCTGCTGTCCGGGATGGTCGGGAAGGCGACCAGGAAGGCCAGGTCGGCGCGCTCGGTGATCAGGTGGATGTGGCGCGCGCCGGACGAAGGTTCGAGGTAGTCCTCGACCGTCGTGCGCAACGCGGGAATCGTGTGGCTGCGGCGTTTTTCGAATGCGGTCATGGTGTCAGGCACGCTTGAGCTGCGCGATCAGGACGTCGGCGGCGCGGCGGTTGGCGGCGATATAGGTGGCGTTGTCCATCCGGGTCTTCTCGCGGATCTTGGCTGCCACGTCCGGATAGTGTTCTTCGAGCAGCGAGAAGACGGTAATGCCCTGTGCCTGCAGTTCCGGCTGGTGGGCCAGGTGAGTATCCCACATCAGCTTGAGGTGTGCGCGGATCTGCGTGTCGTCATCTTGCGTGAAGCCGGATGCCAGGTTGGCCTTCTCGATGGCGGCGCGGCTGTACACGCGCAGCGTGTCGAACACCACGGACTTGGAACTCATCGGGTCCCAGGCGGCGGTTTCGACGCAGGCCGAGAGCGACTTCAGCAGTTCCGACGGCTGCGCATCGGTCAGCGCGGTCGCGGTGCGGCGCGCGGCGCGCCATTCGGCCGCGGCGGGGCGCTCGCCTGCCAGCGCGCGGCAGTGCAGGGCTTCCACCTCGGACAGGGCCTGCTGCAGTCCGGCCGGCAGTGCCGACAGCGCGGCGACGAAGCCGCCGGCATCGCCCAGCGCGTCCAGGATGACGGCGCTGGCGGCCGGCGAGACGTCGGCGCCGGGGCGGATGGCGTTCAGCAGGTCGACCCCGAAGGCCAGCGCGGCGTCGACGGAAGCCTGCTGGGCGGCGATGCCGTCGGCCGTGACGGCCAGCCATTGCGGCAGGCCGAGTTCAGTTTCCCAGCGCGCCAGGTCTTCGTCTTCGAGAATGCAGCCGACCAGGCTGCCCTTGCTGCCGTTCCACGCGAGCGGACCGGGTGCCAGCTGCTTGTCAGCGGCATGGCGGCGCAGGCGCTCGATTGCCGCATCGCGCACCGTCGGCATGGATTGGTAGGCGTTGAGCGTCATTCAAGCCTCCAGGTGGTCGTCGATCAGGGCGGCCAGGCGGGTCTTGGACTGCGTACCCAGCAGGCGGCCGCACTCCTTGCCATCCGAGAACAGCAGCAGGGTCGGCAAGCCGCGCACCGCATGCTGTTCCATCACCTGGCGGTTTTCGTCGGCATTGACCTTGACGACGCGCACTTCCGGATATTCGTCGGCCAGGTCGGCCAGGATCGGGGCCAGCGCCTTGCACGGTCCGCACCAGTCGGCCCAGAAGTCGACCAGCACCAGGCCGGGGGCTCGGAGGACGTCGGCGTCGAAGGACGCGTCGGTGGCGTTGAGGATGGACGAAGTCATGGTGTTTCCTTTATTTTGTGTGTGGGAAGCCGGCACGGCCAGAGTAATGGCCGTGTGCGAAAATGTGTCCGGGAGCTTGTGGCTATTTTTGTCAGGTAGTAATGCTGACAGTTTCAGTACAGTTATGCGATGCGTGCGAGCTGCACGGCGCTGTCGCCGGCGGGCCCGACGTCGAGCACGTGGTCGTGGAAGCGCGCGAGTTCCGCGCGGTGCGCCACGCTGACGATCGCGGCGTTCGGCAGGGACTCGACCAGCGCCGTATAAAGGCGGGTTTCCAGTGCCGGGTCGAGGGCGCTGGTGGCTTCGTCGAGGAACACGAAATCCGGCGCATGCAGCAGCACCCGGGCAAACGCGACGCGCTGCTGTTCGCCGCCGGACAGTTGCTGGCGCCAGTTGTCGTAGACGGCGAGGTCCGGGATCCGCCCATCGAGCCCGCACAGCGCGAGCACCTGGCGGCAGCGCGCGTCGTCGACGTCCGCGGCCGCGTGCGGATAGCACAGCGCTTCCTTGAACGGGCCGGTCGGCAGGTAGCTGCGCTGGGGTACGAACATCATCCTGGCGCCCTGCGGCAGGTTCACCTCGCCGGTGCCGTAGGGCCACAGGCCCGCGAGCACGCGCAGCAGGGTGCTCTTGCCGACGCCGGACGGGCCGCGCACGATCCAGCGCTGGCCCGGCACGATGCGCAGCGGCGCGATCCGGGTCAGGGGGCGCTGCAGCGGATCGAGCAGGGTCAGCGGCCCGGTCTCGAGTGCGCCGGATGGGCGGTAAGCGATCCAGAATCCACTCTGGCGCAAGCTTGCCTTGTTGATCGACCATTCCAGGTCGCGCAAGCGATTGGCGAGGGCGATCCAGTTGGTGAAGGACTGGTAAGCCTGGCTGAAGAAGTTCAGCGACCCGCTCAGCATGCCGTAGGCACCGGCGACCCGGGTCACGCCGCCGAGCGTGATCTGGCCCGTCAGGTACAAGGGCAGGGCGGCGATGGTCGGCAGGCCCGTGAACAAGTGGCCGTAGGCGGCCGAGGTCAGCATGACCTTGGCGCGGCGGACGATCAGGGATGCCGTGTTGCGGCGCACGCGTGCGAACAGGCCGGTGAGGCGCCGGTCCTCGGTCGTCGCGCCGCCATAGAAGGCGATCTGCTCGGCGTTTTCCCGGACCTGCATTGCGCCGAAGCGGAAATCCGCTTCGACGGTCTGCTTTTCCATGTTCAGGCCGACCAGCCGCTTCCCGACCCAGTGCATCAGGGCCAGGCTGCCGATGTTGTAGGCAAAGGCGATGTAGACCAGGTAGCCGTGGATGGCGAAGCTCGTGCCCCCGATCTCGACACGCACCACCCGCGACAATTCCCACAGCAGGAAGGTGTAGGTGACCATGCTGACGATCACGTGCAGGAAATTGAAGAACAGGTTCGAGGTCTGGTCGGTGAACAGGTTGACGTCTTCCGCGATGCGCTGGTCGGCGTTGCTCAGGCTGCCTTCGCGTTCGATGTCGTAGTAGGCGTGCGCCGCCAGCCACCTGCGCTGGTAATACGCGGTCAGCCAGGTACGCCACCTGAGCTCGAGGAAATTCTGCACCGAGGTGCCGACCACGGCCACCGCGCCGATGCACAGGCCGGCGACGATGCTGGTTGCCAGGACCGGCCAGATATTCTCCCATTTCATGGTCAGGAGCGCATCCGTCACCTGGCCCGTCAACCGGTTGGCCCATATGTACAGCGATGCGCTGCCGAATATATTGGCCAGCATGATGGCGAGCATGGCGTAGACCTTCCAGTCCCGCACCTGGCGCCAGTAGCCGAACACCATGGAGGACAGGCGCGGCCTGGCCGGATCCTGCATCGTCTTGTGCGTCATGTCGTACTCGTGGTTACTGGAAGCTGCGCTTGACCGTCAGCGCGTAAGTGCGTCCGGGCAGCACGGGAATATAGGCACTCGTGACTGCGGTGCCGTACAGCGTGCGGTCGAAGATGTTCTTCACGCCCAGTGTCGCATTCCATGGTCCGGTCGCATAGTAGAGGCTGGCGTCGAGCTGTGCCCCGCCCGGGACGGTGAACAGGGGCGTGAACTCGGTACCGAGGCTCCTGCTGCTCGCGCTCACGCCGACGCCGGCGCCGAAGCCCTTCAACGCGGCGTTCTGGAATTTGTAGACTGCCCACAGGTTCATCTTGTGCTTGGGCTTGCCGGGGAAGCGGGTGGTGGAGATGCCCATGTCCTCGACCTGGGTGTAGGTGTAGTTGAAGATCGTTTCCAGGCCCGGCAGCAGGCGTCCCTGGGCATCGATCTCGGCGCCCTGGGTGCGCTGCGCGTTGCGGACGTTGTAGCAATTGTTGAACTGGTCGTACTGGATCCGGTTCGACTGCTGCAGCGAGAAGGCACTGGTGGTCAGCGTGAAGCGGCTGTCGAACAGGTCGAACTTGGCGCCGACCTCGCGGTTCCTGGTCTGGTTCGGCGGCACCAGGCCGCCGCCGCAGGCCAGAGCATTGGTCGGCTGGAAGCCTTCCGCGTAGCTGGCGTACAGCGAGGTCTGGTCGTTCAGCTGGTACACCAGGCCGACGCCCGGCGTGCTGTGATAGGTGTCCGTGGGCCTGGTCGTCGACGAGAAATTCCCCGAGCTGGTGTAGAAGATGCTGGTGAGCTCGGGGGTCGTGTAGTGCGTACGGCGCCAGTTGAGCAGCAGGTTCCATTTGTCGTAGGAGATCAGGTCCTGCGCATACAGGGCGCGCTGGCGCTGGCTCGTGCCGAAGGTCGTCAGCAGACTGGTGGCGCGATCGCGCAGGTCCTGGAAATTGTACGGGGTCGACGAGAACACCGGCACCGTCACGGCGGCGCCCGAGTACTGCGTCTGGCCGATGTCGTCGTTGTTGTGGTTGAAGCCCACCGACAGCTTGTGGCGCAGCGCGCCGGTCGGCACGTTGAAGCGCAGGTAGTGGTCGCCGCTGAGGCCATGCTCCTTCGCGAACATGCGCGAGGCGTAGAACTGCATGTCCGTGCGCGGGGAATCCGGCGCGGCGCCTCTCGCGTACAGCAGACCGCTCGGGCTGGGAATGTGCAGGTCGAAGTCGCGGTGCATGTCCAGCAGGCGGCTGACCAGGACCGTGTTCTCGCCCAGCTTCTGTTCCAGCTGGTAGCCGAAGCGGCGGACCTTGACGTCGACGCCGTCGGCCGGATTGGCCAGCAGGCGGTCCGGCACCGGCAGGATCACGCCGTCGCGGCGCGCGAAGGTGTAGCGGTCCAGCGGATTCTTGTCGTTGCCGTATTCGGCGCTGGCGATGAAGTCGGTCGACTTGTCCTTCCAGCGCAGCGCCTGCATGAAGGCCTTGCTGTTCTTGCCGTTCATGCCGCCCTGGTTGCGGCGCGCATCCTGCAGGCTGGCCACGGTCCGGTAGGTGAAGCGCTTGTCTTCGCTGAACGCGCCCGACAGGTCGCCGGCGATGGTGCGGTCGTCGTAAGAGCCGTATTGCACGGTCAGGTCGCGGATGGTGTCCGCCTGCGGCTTCTTGACCACGATGTTGACGGCGCCGCCCAGCGAGTCGCCGCCCGACAGGATCGCCTGCGGGCCCTTGAGCACCTCGACCCGTTCCACGGTGAAGACGCTGCGCGTTGCCGCGCTGTTGTCGGTGATGCCGTTCGAGTCCGAGCTGGCGCTGAAGCCGCGCACGCCGAAGGTGGTGTTGTTCTGCGGGGTCTTGGCGAAGCTCATGCCGCTGACGTTGCGCAGCGCATCGGTCAGGTCGGTCGCCTGCTGCGACTCCAGCACCTTGTTGGTGATCAGGGTCACCGAGCCCGGTACCAGGTGCAGGCTGGTGCCGCTGCGCGTCGCGGTGTCCGAACGGTCCGCCTTGAATTCGGTCTCGGCCTGGTCGCGCCTGGCGACCACCTCGACCGTGGACACGGCCCTGGGCATGACGACCAGCGTGCCGACGCCATCCTCGTTCAGGCTGTAGCGCCCGTTGTCCAGCGCCTGGCTGATGGCCGCGCCGGCGCTGTAGTTGCCTTTCACGGCGTTGGCCCGTCCGCCGGCCAGTTCGGCGCGGTCGAAGGTGATCGGGCGGCCGCTGATCCTGGCGATCTGCTCCAGGGTCTGCACCAGCGGACCCGGCTTCAGGTCGTAGAAATGCACCGCAGCCGCGCCGGTGGCGGCAGGGACCTGCTGCGCCCAGGCGCAGGACGGCGCGCCGATGGCGAACAGGCTGGTGAGCGCGGCGGGGAGTATCAGCTTGCGGGGGGCGAAACGTGAGTCCTTGCGATGCATGTCGAACACCTTTGGTTGGGATGGGGTGATCCCTAATATAATTAATTGCTTTCTGTCATACTAGCGTAACAACAGTACAGTTATCGACCATTTCTGCCTTTTTGTACTGAAAGCGCGATCAGGTCGGAATTCAATGTCACATTTCCAGGAGCATCCATGCCGCGCGGACGTCCGGTTCATCGCCCTGCCGTCACATTCAACCGGGAAGCGCTTGCGCAAACCAGCCCCGGCACCGAACGCCAGTCGCTGGTCGACCGTATCTTCGAGCGCGTCGTGGCCGAGGTCCAGTCGGGCCGCCTGGCGGCGGGCAAGCGCGTGCATTCGGTACGCCAGATGGCCGACGAGTGCGAGGTGAGCCGGGACACGGTGGCGCGCGCCTACGACAAGCTGGTCGCCCACGGCTACCTGGAGTCGCGCGCCGGTTCGGGCTTTTTTGTCCGGTTGCAGGGAAAACCGGCCTGGCAGGGCGTCGAGACCGCACCGTCGGCCTTCCAGCCCGAATGGTGGCGCTTCCAGCTGGTGCAGCCGACCGGAAATCTTGCCAGCACCTCGGGCGTGGGCCTGTTCCCGCCCGACTGGCTGGACGAGACCGGGCTGGCCAAGGCGATGCGCACGGTCGCGCGCGGCAGCGTGCGCAGCCTGTCCGGCTATCCGGACCCGATGGGCTACCTGCCTTTGCGCCAGCAGCTGCAGGCCAAGCTGCGCGACGTGCACATCGATGCACCCGCGGCACGCATCATGATCACGGCCGGCGCCACGCATGCGCTCAACCTGATCGTACTGGCCAACCTGCGTAGGGCCACGGAACCCGTACTGATCGAGGACCCGGCACCGTTCATGCTGCGCGACCGCCTGATGGCCTGCGGGCTGCAACCGGTGCCGGTGCCGCGCGAGGCCGACGGCCCCAACCTGGAGGTGCTGCGGGCATGCTGCATCCAGCACCGGCCGCGCTTCTTCTTCTGCAACTCGGTGCTGCAGAACCCGACCTCGAGCCACATCGCGCCGCACAAGGCGTTCCAGATACTGCGGCTGGCCGAGGAGTTCGACCTGACCATCGTCGAGGACGACAGCTACAGCGACCTGATGCCGCCCGGCGCCGCCGCGCCGGCGACCCGCCTGGCCAGCCTGGACCAGTTGCAGCGCGTGGTCTACATCGGCAGCTTCTCCAGGACGATCTCGCCGGGGCTGCGGGTGGGCTACGTCTGCGCGAACCCGAAGATCATCGAGTGGCTGCTGATCTACCAGACCGTCAGCCAGATCGCGGGCAGCTCGGTCAACGAACGCATCGTCTACCAGCTGCTGTCGCAAGGCGGCTACCGCCACCATTGCGCGCAGCTGCGGGGCAGGCTCGACGAGGTCCGCCAGCCGGTCGTTGAGGCCCTGGGTGCGCTGGGCTGCGGGATCGAGCACGAGCCCGATGCCGGCATGTATGTCTGGGCGACGCTGCCGCATGGCCTGGATGCCGTGCCGCTGGCAAAGGAGCTGCTGGCGCAGGGACACCTGGTCGCGCCCGGCGACCTGTTTTCGGGGCAGACGCACGCGCGCTCGAAGATGCGCTTCAACGTCAGCCGCACGCTGGACACCCCGGTGCTGCCGGCGCTGGGACGCCTCCTGCAGGAGCGGGCCGGGAAGGCCTAGCCGTCGCTGCTGGTCCGATGCCGTCTCCGTCTCACGGATCCCGGCAGACCGCCCGCATTTACGCTACCGCTTCCGCCCCGGCGGGCGCCACCGATGCGCCTTCGATGCCGTGCCGCTGCAGCGCGGCGGCGACGAAGCCGCTCGCCTTGATCTCTTCGACGAAACCGGCCAGGAAGCCGGCCGCCGCCGCGCCGCGGCTGCGCGGCGTGCCCATCGCCTGGCGGATCACCATGAAGCGCCCGTCCAGCAGGCGCAGGCCACCCAGGCGCGCGCCATCGGCTTCGAGCTGCTGCTTCACGCCGGCGGCGACATCCGCGCCTTCGTGCAGGAAGGTGTCGACCACGGCCGGCGAGGAGGGCGCACGGACGATGCCGGCCTGCTTCAGGGTGCGGCTCAGGTACAGGTCGTAGGCGCTGCCCTTGCCGACCACGACGCGGTTGCCGGCTGCATCCACCTCGTCGTTTGCACGCAGCGGCGACGCGTCCCGGACCAGGTAGCAACCCTCGATCAGCACGTACGGCCCGGTGAAGGCGATGTGCTCGCCGCGCAGCGGGTCGATGGCGAAGAAGCCGATGTCGGCCCGTTCGCCGGCCACCGCCTCGACCGACTTGCCGGCGGTGTCGACCACCACCAGTTCGAGTTGCGCATCCAGGCGCCGCGCGAACTCGGTCGCGAGGTCGACCGACACGCCGCGTGCCCGGCCCGCCGCGTCGGCTTGGGCCAGGATGGGGTTGCCCAGGTTGATGGCGGCGCGCAGCGTGCCGGTGGGAGTGAAGGCGGAGCGGATCGAGGATGTCGGGTTCATGTGCCGGCCGGGTCGGGTTATGGTCGTCCCCCTGGTACAGCATCGTTGCGAGGCTTGCCGGGGAGTCCAGGGGCATGTGCGACAAGACCGCGCAGGCATGCACGAGCGTTCCCGTACAGGATAGCAGCCGGCGCGCGGCCGAGGTTCGCACAGGTGAGCACGCCTGCGCGGATGTCAGAGGCGGATGGTGATCTCGATCTTCTCGGCAGCTATGCCAAGGGTCTCGGCAAGCTTGCGCTTGGCGTCGGCGACCGCGCCGGTAAAGCTGGCGCCCTTGCCGTCGGTCGCTGGCGCCGGCACCTTGCCGGCAGCCATGCTGTCGGCAAGGTGCAACTGCACGGGCGCCGCCGGGCCGGCGCCGGCAAGCGGCTTCCAGGCCAGGTCCCCGGGATTCAGGTCGAGCCGGCGGAACAGTTCGGCGGTTTCCAGGTAAGCCACGGGAAAGCGCTGGCTCCTGGTGAGCCGTTCCCAGGCGCCCGGCACGTCGACCATCGCATAGCTGCTGAATTCGATCGTGATTCTGGCTGCGTGCGCCGACGGCTTGGTGCCCTTGATCTGGGCGATCAGGAAGGCCACGCCATGTTCGAAGTCCATCGCGGCCCACTGCTCGCGGCGGTTCCTGACGCAGACCAGGTATTGCGCCGCCTCCACGCGGATCGGACTGGCCGTCCAGTGGCCGCAGCCGCCTTCCTCGCGCATGCGCCGCAGATCCTTGCCCGTGTAGACGATCACGCTTTCCATTGAAATTCCAATATTTTTAGCTAGATATAGCCACTTGGAATTGTATGGAAATCGATCGTGGCCTTCCTGTTCAGGCGCAGGCGGGAGACGGGTGCCGGTCGTGGGCACGCGCCGATTCTATCGGCAAGGATGTGGCGCCTATGCGATGGTAAATTTTTGATATGAATCATCTACCACTAAGCAACCTAGAGGTGATTGCACTAGTCGAACGGAAGCGTAGTGATAAAGCGACGCAATCTGCCGTCTGGTCTGACAATTCACCGGCGGCTTTACATTGATCAACAGGAGTAGTCAATGAATATGCTCGGACAAGTCTCGCAATTGTTGACGGTATTGGAAAGCAACCATTTCGCCGCCGTCGTGCTGATCGCACTGGTTGCGCTGGTGCTGGCCTTGCGGCGGCCGCCGCCGAAACCATGAGCGCCGCCGGGGGCAGCAAGCAAAGCGCGCTTGACCTTCCCGGCCGCTGTGCCATCATGGATGCATGCGAACCTATCCTTTCCTGATCCTGCTCGGCTGCGCCGCCTGCGTCGCTTGCGCCGTTGCCGCGGCCAGGCCGGCCAAACCGGCCAAACCGGCCAAACCGCAAGCGGCGGCAGCTGCCGGCAGCGGCGACACGCTGTCGCGCATCCGCGCCATGATCGGCGATGCCGCCTGCACCGACAGCGGCCAGTGCCGCACGCTGGCGATCGGGGCGCGTCCGTGCGGCGGCCCGCAGGCTTATCTACCGTGGTCGAGCGCGCACACCGATGGCGCCGCGCTGATGCAGTTGGCGGAGCAGTACAAGCAGGAACGCCAGGCGGCGAACGCCGCCTCCGGCGAAATGTCGGATTGCCGCTTCCTGCCGGATCCCGGGGCCGTGTGCCGGGCCGGCACCTGCCAGTTGAATCCGGTTTCCGCGAACGGGCAGCCGGCGGTCTGAGCTTCCAGGACGGGCGTTCAGGTCCCGGCCTTACCCGCACAGCGCCAAAAAAATGGTGCTTTCCACATACGCCAACAGCGCCAAAAAAATGGCTGTGTTCGCGTTAATTAGGTCATCAGCCGACCTGATGGGGCCGGGCGGCGGCATGTAGCAGGTGGGCCGGCGTCGTCAAGCGTCTCGCGTCCAGCATCCGCTGCCAGCCCGAGTAATGGAGCAAATAGCGGCTGGCGACCCCGCGAAAACGGACCAGCCAGCGCTTGAATCGGCTGTGCCAGCTGTTCACGTTTTGGATGTGGATCGCGCCACGGCTGCGCTCGCCCGCTTGTACATTCACCCATTCATGCGTGATGCCGGCATCCTTCGCAAAGCGGCGATACGCCAGCGCGCCATCGCTGATCAGCAACACGTCCGCCGCCAAAACCGGTTGCAGGCAACGCTGCAGTTGGCATGTCGTGACGGGGCCGCGGCCTGGGTGAAAGTCGAGCGTCCGGCCGCTGCGGTCGCGCGCGACCAGCAGGCAATCGTGTTCGCGGTTGATGCCGCGCCGCCGGGCCGCGCCACCGCGCTTGCGCGGCTGCCGCGTCAGGTTGCGCGAGCCCTTCTGCGATTCGAGGCGGTAGGTTTCGTCGGCCTCGACGATGGCGTAGAGCATCGCAGGACGCTCGCGCATGGCGGCCGGCACGAAGCGGTGACGCCAGCGAAAACTGGTCGTGCGATCGACGCCGACCGTGCTCGCCGCAGCGCGCACCGTGCGCGAGTCGAGCACGCATTGCAGATAAGCCAGCCAGCATTCCTTCTTGCGCAGTCGCGCCAGTGGCGTGGCCGTCAGCGCGTTATGGCTGCGTCTGCAGCCGAGGCAGCGAAAGCGTTGCAGGCCGCTGGCCTGGCCGCAGCGGTGTTTTCTGGCGCATCCGCAGTGCGGGCAAAGGCGTCCGGCGGCCGCCTTTTCGATCAGGACAATGCACTCGGCAGGATGGGCGATGCTTGCGATCCATTGCCGCAGCCGCGACAAGTCGGCGCTGGACAATTGCACCGCCGCCAGCATGGCGAAGACTTCATCGAAGGTCAGGCTGCGCATCGTC